>JADMIO012986127.1_pt1 | contig 71849 bp, 52 predicted proteins | sample 8958161 | NCBI WGS metagenome assembly JADMIO01 (sample SAMN16585339, study PRJNA669376) | soil metagenome | isolation source: Crop rotation soil | place: USA: Cullars Rotation, Alabama | collected 2011 | reverse complement strand
CGTGGTCCCAGACTAATAATCAGACCGACGATACGAGTGGGACCGTGGTCCCAGACTAATAATCAGACCGACGATACGAGTGGGACCGTGGTCCCAGTCTGATTATCAGACCGACGATACAAGTGGAACAGTTATGCCCGGGAATTCCTGCAGGATCGATCCGCTCGAGAAGCTTTCTAGTGGTACCAACCCAGGCAGGTAGCACAGTGCGCGCCCACTGCCTTACGGATAGCACGACGCATCTTCGCCGCAGCGTTGTTCCCACGGGCGATAGCAGCACGCCGCTTCGCATGGCTCTTCACACTGCGCTGTGCCTGATAGGTGGCGTGGTGCTGAGCACAGCGCCCACCATGAGTAGCCCAGTCCCTACAGTCGAGACACCGGGTACGCATAGGGCACCCCCCCCCCCCTTCCGGGGACACCCCCCTATCCGTCGACACCCCCCTACCTACTCACGTGAGTAGGCTGGGCGCGGCAGCGCTAGAAGCGACCGCCCGTCATGAAGTGGGCAGTGAGCCAACCCATGAAGGCCAGTAGCGCAAAGCGTCGAGCACGCACCCAACCCGAAGGCTTGCCTGTACTGCCGCTTTGCGTGGCGAACCATGACCAGACGTGTTCGCTCAGCGTGTCGCCCGGCTTCTTATTGAAGAGCGCTCGACCCTCAATGACGCCGAACGCGGCAAGCCATGCGAGCCAAGCGATTGTGTATCCGCTCATTGAGCCCCCCGACGGATTCGAACCGCCGACCCCCTGATTACGAAACAGGCGCTCTAACCGAACTGAGCTAGGGAGGCAACGCCGGTCGCTCAACCCTGGGAGAGATCAGGGGAGTGACCGGCCTGAGTGGGTAGCGCTCGACGCCGTTCCTTAGCGGTGCTTGATGCGTGGCGCGTAAACCCCTCTACCTATATGAAGGTTGTCGGCAACCTGATTCGGGGTCACAGCGAAGGGCGCCCGGGTGACGCTGTGATGAAGTGGCGTGAAGTCTGGATTACCCAATGAGAAGTCATTAGGAATGTGTGTTTCGAGTCATTCCGTCACAGCATCACTTCCCCCAGGTCAACGGCTCGCCCCGCTGTGCTGTGGTGACGGAGTCACTGTTACTTAGGCTAACTAACTAAACCGAGACAAGAGAAATGGGCCGACCGGGGGACCGGCCGACCCTTCCCGCTGCCCCAGGAAGCCCGCTGTGCGCCCGTCTCAGCGCCTAACAGGCTTCCCGGGTGTCTCGCTACGCCGCTACGTCTTCCGTGCCGTCCTGGGCGTCGTCTTCGTCGTCGTCGGTCGGCGGCTTCGCCCACGTGATCGAAGCGCGCTTCTCGATGGGCGTTCCCTGCCCCCTGCCCGTAGTCGACTTCGTGACAACGATCTTGTCTACGAAGAGCCCGACGAACACGCGCTTGTCGTCTACTGACGCGCGCCCCCACCACGACTTAGGGCCGGTCGGGTCAGCGTCGGCGTCTTCGGGGAACCATTGGTCAAGGGGAAGCTTCGGGGCTTCGGCGGCTTCAAGTTCGGCAAGCCGCTCTTCCGCCCCTTGCTGCCGGAGCGTCAGCGCTGCCTGTTGCTTCCGGAAGTGCTTCCTGCCAACGGGTCCGTCGTACGCGCCTGCCGCGCGGTCTTCGTACAGCTCTTCAAGGGCGTTCAGGGCGTCGGCGCGCTCCGCAACAAGGTTCGCCCGTTCGCCGCTCTTCTCAGGCGCCTCAGTGAGCTTGCCGAAGCGTCGGGCGGCTTCCCACAGAAGCGCCAACGTCTCTTCGTCGCCTTCGGCGTGCCTGATCTTGTTGAAGATGCGTTCCGCAACGAACTTGTCGAGTGCCGCCATGCTGACGTTGCACGTGCCTTCGTGCTGCCCAGGTGCGGACGGGTCGACCACCTTCCGGCGACGGCAGCGGTAAGAGTCCTTGATCGATTCTTCCCCGCGCTTCGAAGTCATGACGGCGCCACACTCGCAGTACAGCTTGTCCATGGCGGACAGAATGGCTTGCCCCCGGGAAAGCCCCTTGCCGCGCCCCCTGCCGTCCAACCACGCCTGAAGCTCATACCACTCAGCGGGCTCGATGATCGGTCCGCAATCAAGCTCGACCGGCCGGAGCGTGATCGGGTCGCGCTGAATGCGGTAACCCTCAATCTTCGTGGTCGGCGTGCCGTCCGGCTTCTTCTTGTAGATCACCTCAGCGGCGAAGCCCGCAATACGCGGGTCCCGAAGGATTCGCATAACGGTTGCCGGGTCCCAGGCGCTTGAAGCGGTCTTCTTCCCAATCGTCTCGCCCCGGGTCGGCACGGCGTCAGCGTCCATGCGCTTACAAAGCCCCGTGATGCTGCCCGGGTGAATGGCGGCTTGACTGCCCGGCTTGAAGGGAAGGTGTTTGTGCGTCTTGATCTCACGCCACCACCACCGGATTACGTCGGGCTCGAACTCGAAGGGTCCGGTAAGGGGAGTGGTCGAGTGCGCAAGCTTGTTGATGACGACATTGACCATTCGGCCGTTGCGCGTGATCTCCTTCGTCTCCGAAACAAGCTCGAAGCCGTAAGGCGCCTTCCCGCCGACGTACCCGCCCAATTCGCGCTGAAGGTTCTTCGTGTCGAGAATCTTCGCCGACTTCAGCGAAGATTCTTTGTGCGACGCGTCGAGCCGCATAATCAGGTGAATCAGGTCCATGACGTTTCCCTGCCGGAAGACGCCTTCCTGAGTGGAAACAATCGTCACGCCCAGGGCGAGCAATTCCGAGACAATCGGAATCGCGTCCATGACCTTCAGGCGCGAGAAGCGCGACACGTCATAGACAATGATCATGTTGAGCCGCCCGGCGCGGCATTCGTTCAGGATGCGTTCGAACTCCGGGCGCTCCGCCGTCCCGAACGCCGACGTGCCCGGCGCTTCGCTGAAATGCCCGACGAACCTGAACCGGCCCCCGTCGCGCTCGACTTCGCGCTGAAGGTCGGCCGCCTTGTCTTCGTTGGCGCTACGCTGTGTCGCTGGGCTTGCTGCGCTCGAATTCTCGCGCTCGCGCGACTGACGGTCGTAAGCACCCGCGTACGTGTCCACCCCGGTCACAACCCCTTGTGTCATGTCGGCGACCCTACGCCCCCAACTGAGAGAACTCAAAGGTTACCCCAGTTGGGGCACTACTCCCGAAAACCGCTTCTGACCTGGGAAAACGTGAAGCCCCGGGGCATCCGCTGAGGGTTGCCGCCGGGGCTTCGGTGTGTCCGTCAGTACGGGCCATAGAGGGGCGTCGTGTAACCCACCCAGGGCGATTGCTCCGGCACGGGGAAGCCGCGCCACGCCTTCGGGACGTCGCGGTGAGTTCAGGCTTTTTCATATCTCATTGCCCCCGGACGAGCGTCTGCTCCGCCATTCGCCGTCCGCCGTGCCAATCGGATCAGCCGTCCAAATGCGGGATTTTCGTTAGTCGGAGGCCAAACGGCATTGAGCGTCAGCATATCATCAGCGAGCTGAAGAAAGACAATCCCCGATCCGCTCCACGTGTTGCCCCAGCAATCAGCGCGACCTTGCCCCTCCAACGTCATCTCGTTCTCCGCTCATGAGCTCAGCCACTGGCGAGCGGCATCGCATTCTTCGCATCCCGCCTCTGGCGGATGCAGGAAGATCAACGGATCTCGGCCCAGTTGACCCAGGGCTGTCGCCACAATGTCGCGGGAGCGGATCAACCGAGCAAAGGCATGACCGACTGGACCTTCCTTCTGAAGGCTCTTCTCCTTGAGCCACCTGTCCGCCAAGGCAAAGCGCTCACAGCAGTGGTCATTCTCGAGATAATCGACGCGTACCAACTTGCCATCCTGAAGAATGGTGCAGTGTCTCGGCACCCCATAGGGAACCTTTGCCATCAACTCGGCAAGATGCAGCGTCGTGTTGGCATCGTGTCCCACGCCGAGGAGAAGTACCTGCCCATCGAGTTCATGGACACGGGCGACCGGGCTTGCAGGCGAGTGAGGTGGCAGGGGCAATGGATCAGAGATGATCTGCTCTGCCTGTGGCCCCGCTGCCGCAAAGGCAAATGGATGGGCGCTGCGCTTTACATTTGGCAGGCGCCAGAATGTGTCAGAGACAACTCCAAGGTCCGGTGTAACGGGCGACGTGGCAGGATCGAACGGCTCGTCGTCCAGACCTGACCACGAGGGCATGACGAGCGTCCCTCCCGGACCCAGCGCAGCACGCAGGGCCTCGATCAGTCCAAGTGGCCCATCTTCGAGGGGCCGGACGCTACGGAAGGAGCTGTGGACCAGCAGCACACCGCCGGGGGTAACCCCAAGGTTGAGAAGCTGACCGATGAGCTCGGCTTTTCGCCATTCGTATTGCACGACATTGCACTCCACCGCTGATGACATCAGTCGATCATAGCACGATCAACGGCACTGTTGCAAATAGTCGGTGGTGATAAACTTATCATCCCCTTTTGCTGATGGAGCTGCACATGAACCCATTCAAAGGCCGGCATTTTCAGCGTGACATCATTCTGTGGGCCGTACGCTGGTACTGCAAATACGGCATCAGTTACCGTGAGCTGCAGGTCGACGGATCTTTTCCGCTGCATAACCCTGCTTCGGGGTCATTATAGCGATTTTTTCGGTATATCCATCCTTTTTCGCACGATATACAGGATTTTGCCAAAGGGTTCGTGTAGACTTTCCTTGGTGTATCCAACGGCGTCAGCCGGGCAGGATAGGTGAAGTAGGCCCACCCGCGAGCGGGTGTTCCTTCTTCACTGTCCCTTATTCGCACCTGGCGGTGCTCAACGGGAATCCTGCTCTGCGAGGCTGGCCGGCTACCGCCGGCGTAACAGATGAGGGCAAGCGGATGGCTGATGAAACCAAGCCAACCAGGAAGGGCAGCCCACCTATCAAGGTGTACTGCCTTCCAGACGAACGAAGAGCGATTGAGGAAAAGGCGGCGGCGGCCGAGAGAGAATATTCAGGCCAGTTATGCTTTCTGGCCTGTAACAAAGGACATTAAGTAAAGACAGATAAACGTAGACTAAAACGTGGTCGCATCAGGGTGCTGGCTTTTCAAGTTCCTTAAGAATGGCCTCAATTTTCTCTATACACTCAGTTGGAACACGAGACCTGTCCAGGTTAAGCACCATTTTATCGCCCTTATACAATACTGTCGCTCCAGGAGCAAACTGATGTCGTGAGCTTAAACTAGTTCTTGATGCAGATGACGTTTTAAGCACAGAAGTTAAAAGAGTGATAACTTCTTCAGCTTCAAATATCACCCCAGCTTTTTTCTGCTCATGAAGGTTAGATGCCTGCTGCTTAAGTAATTCCTCTTTATCTGTAAAGGCTTTTTGAAGTGCATCACCTGACCGGGCAGATAGTTCACCGGGGTGAGAAAAAAGAGCAACAACTGATTTAGGCAATTTGGCGGTGTTGATACAGCGGGTAATAATCTTACGTGAAATATTTTCCGCATCAGCCAGCGCAGAAATATTTCCAGCAAATTCATTCTGCAATCGGCTTGCATAACGCTGACCACGTTCATAAGCACTTGTTGGGCGATAATCGTTACCCAATCTGGATAATGCAGCCATCTGCTCATCATCCAGCTCGCCAACCAGAACACGATAATCACTTTCGGTAAGTGCAGCAGCTTTACGACGGCGACTCCCATCGGCAATTTCTATGACACCAGATACTCTTCGACCGAACGCCGGTGTCTGTTGACCAGTCAGTAGAAAAGAAGGGATGAGATCATCCAGTGCGTCCTCAGTAAGCAGCTCCTGGTCACGTTCATTACCTGACCATACCCGAGAGGTCTTCTCAACACTATCACCCCGGAGCACTTCAAGAGTAAACTTCACATCCCGACCACATACAGGCAAAGTAATGGCATTACCGCGAGCCATTACTCCTACGCGCGCAATTAACGAATCCACCATCGGGGCAGCTGGTGTCGATAACGAAGTATCTTCAACCGGTTGAGTATTGAGCGTATGTTTTGGAATAACAGGCGCACGCTTCATTATCTAATCTCCCAGCGTGGTTTAATCAGACGATCGAAAATTTCATTGCAGACAGGTTCCCAAATAGAAAGAGCATTTCTCCAGGCACCAGTTGAAGAGCGTTGATCAATGGCCTGTTCAAAAACAGTTCTCATCCGGATCTGACCTTTACCAACTTCATCCGTTTCACGTACAACATTTTTTAGAACCATGCTTCCCCAGGCATCCCGAATTTGCTCCTCCATCCACGGGGACTGAGAGCCATTACTATTGCTGTATTTGGTAAGCAAAATACGTACATCAGGCTCGAACCCTTTAAGATCAACGTTCTTGAGCAGATCACGAAGCATATCGAAAAACTGCAGTGCGGAGGTGTAGTCAAACAACTCAGCAGGCGTGGGAACAATCAGCACATCAGCAGCACATACGACATTAATCGTGCCGATACCCAGGTTAGGCGCGCTGTCAATAACTATGACATCATAGTCATGAGCAACAGTTTCAATGGCCAGTCGGAGCATCAGGTGTGGATCGGTGGGCAGTTTACCTTCATCAAATTTGCCCATTAACTCAGTTTCAATACGGTGCAGAGCCAGACAGGAAGGAATAATGTCAAGCCCCGGCCAGCAAGTGGGCTTTATTGCATAAGTGACATCGTCCTTTTCCCCAAGATAGAAAGGCAGGAGAGTGTCTTCTGCATGAATATGAAGATCTGGTACCCATCCGTGATACATTGAGGCTGTTCCCTGGGGGTCGTTACCTTCCACGAGCAAAACACGTAGCCCCTTCAGAGCCAGATCCTGAGCAAGATGAACAGAAACTGAGGTTTTGTAAACGCCTCCTTTATGGGCAGCAACCCCGATCACCGGTGGAAATACGTCTTCAGCACGTCGCAATCGCGTACCAAACACATCACGCATATGATTAATTTGTTCAATTGTATAACCAACACGTTGCTCAACCCGTCCTCGAATTTCCATATCCGGGTGCGGTAGTCGCCCTGCTTTCTCGGCATCTCTGATAGCCTGAGAAGAAACCCCAACTAAATCCGCTGCTTCACCTATTCTCCAGCGCCGGGTTATTTTCCTCGCTTCCGGGCTGTCATCATTAAACTGTGCAATGGCGATAGCCTTCGTCATTTCATGACCAGCGTTTATGCACTGGTTAAGTGTTTCCATGAGTTTCATTCTGAACATCCTTTAATCATTGCTTTGCGTTTTTTTATTAAATCTTGCAATTTACTGCAAAGCAACAACAAAATCGCAAAGTCATCAAAAAACCGCAAAGTTGTTTAAAATAAGAGCAACACTACAAAAGGAGATAAGAAGAGCACATACCTCAGTCACTTATTATCACTAGCGCTCGCCGCAGCCGTGTAACCGAGCATAGCGAGCGAACTGGCGAGGAAGCAAAGAAGAACTGTTCTGTCAGATAGCTCTTACGCTCAGCGCAAGAAGAAATATCCACCGTGGGAAAAACTCCAGGTAGAGGTACACACGCGGATAGCCAATTCAGAGTAATAAACTGTGATAATCAACCCTCATCAATGATGACGAACTAACCCCCGATATCAAGTCACATGACGAAGGGAAAGAGAAGGAAATCAACTGTGACAAACTGCCCTCAAATTTGGCTTCCTTAAAAATTACAGTTCAAAAAGTATGAGAAAATCCATGCAGGCTGAAGGAAACAGCAAAACTGTGACAAATTACCCTCAGTAGGTCAGAACAAATGTGACGAACCACCCTCAAATCTGTGACAGATAACCCTCAGACTATCCTGTCGTCATGGAAGTGATATCGCGGAAGGAAAATACGATATGAGTCGTCTGGCGGCCTTTCTTTTTCTCAATGTATGAGAGGCGCATTGGAGTTCTGCTGTTGATCTCATTAACACAGACCTGCAGGAAGCGGCGGCGGAAGTCAGGCATACGCTGGTAACTTTGAGGCAGCTGGTAACGCTCTATGATCCAGTCGATTTTCAGAGAGACGATGCCTGAGCCATCCGGCTTACGATACTGACACAGGGATTCGTATAAACGCATGGCATACGGATTGGTGATTTCTTTTGTTTCACTAAGCCGAAACTGCGTAAACCGGTTCTGTAACCCGATAAAGAAGGGAATGAGATATGGGTTGATATGTACACTGTAAAGCCCTCTGGATGGACTGTGCGCACGTTTGATAAACCAAGGAAAAGATTCATAGCCTTTTTCATCGCCGGCATCCTCTTCAGGGCGATAAAAAACCACTTCCTTCCCCGCGAAACTCTTCAATGCCTGCCGTATATCCTTACTGGCTTCCGCAGAGGTCAATCCGAATATTTCAGCATATTTAGCAACATGGATCTCGCAGATACCGTCATGTTCCTGTAGGGTGCCATCAGATTTTCTGATCTGGTCAACGAACAGATACAGCATACGTTTTTGATCCCGGGAGAGACTATATGCCGCCTCAGTGAGGTCGTTTGACTGGACGATTCGCGGGCTATTTTTACGTTTCTTGTGATTGATAACCGCTGTTTCCGCCATGACAGATCCATGTGAAGTGTGACAAGTTTTTAGATTGTCACACTAAATAAAAAAGAGTCAATAAGCAGGGATAACTTTGTGAAAAAACAGCTTCTTCTGAGGGCAATTTGTCACAGGGTTAAGGGCAATTTGTCACAGACAGGACTGTCATTTGAGGGTGATTTGTCACACTGAAAGGGCAATTTGTCACAACACCTTCTCTAGAACCAGCATGGATAAAGGCCTACAAGGCGCTCTAAAAAAGAAGATCTAAAAACTATAAAAAAAATAATTATAAAAATATCCCCGTGGATAAGTGGATAACCCCAAGGGAAGTTTTTTCAGGCATCGTGTGTAAGCAGAATATATAAGTGCTGTTCCCTGGTGCTTCCTCGCTCACTCGACCGGGAGGGTTCGAGAAGGGGGGGCACCCCCCTTCGGCGTGCGCGGTCACGCGCACAGGGCGCAGCCCTGGTTAAAAACAAGGTTTATAAATATTGGTTTAAAAGCAGGTTAAAAGACAGGTTAGCGGTGGCCGAAAAACGGGCGGAAACCCTTGCAAATGCTGGATTTTCTGCCTGTGGACAGCCCCTCAAATGTCAATAGGTGCGCCCCTCATCTGTCAGCACTCTGCCCCTCAAGTGTCAAGGATCGCGCCCCTCATCTGTCAGTAGTCGCGCCCCTCAAGTGTCAATACCGCAGGGCACTTATCCCCAGGCTTGTCCACATCATCTGTGGGAAACTCGCGTAAAATCAGGCGTTTTCGCCGATTTGCGAGGCTGGCCAGCTCCACGTCGCCGGCCGAAATCGAGCCTGCCCCTCATCTGTCAACGCCGCGCCGGGTGAGTCGGCCCCTCAAGTGTCAACGTCCGCCCCTCATCTGTCAGTGAGGGCCAAGTTTTCCGCGAGGTATCCACAACGCCGGCGGCCGGCCGCGGTGTCTCGCACACGGCTTCGACGGCGTTTCTGGCGCGTTTGCAGGGCCATAGACGGCCGCCAGCCCAGCGGCGAGGGCAACCAGCCGAGGGCTTCGCCCTGTCGCTCGACTGCGGCGAGCACTACTGGCTGTAAAAGGACAGACCACATCATGGTTCTGTGTTCATTAGGTTGTTCTGTCCATTGCTGACATAATCCGCTCCACTTCAACGTAACACCGCACGAAGATTTCTATTGTTCCTGAAGGCATATTCAAATCGTTTTCGTTACCGCTTGCAGGCATCATGACAGAACACTACTTCCTATAAACGCTACACAGGCTCCTGAGATTAATAATGCGGATCTCTACGATAATGGGAGATTTTCCCGACTGTTTCGTTCGCTTCTCAGTGGATAACAGCCAGCTTCTCTGTTTAACAGACAAAAACAGCATATCCACTCAGTTCCACATTTCCATATAAAGGCCAAGGCATTTATTCTCAGGATAATTGTTTCAGCATCGCAACCGCATCAGACTCCGGCATCGCAAACTGCACCCGGTGCCGGGCAGCCACATCCAGCGCAAAAACCTTCGTGTAGACTTCCGTTGAACTGATGGACTTATGTCCCATCAGGCTTTGCAGAACTTTCAGCGGTATACCGGCATACAGCATGTGCATCGCATAGGAATGGCGGAACGTATGTGGTGTGACCGGAACAGAGAACGTCACACCGTCAGCAGCAGCGGCGGCAACCGCCTCCCCAATCCAGGTCCTGACCGTTCTGTCCGTCACTTCCCAGATCCGCGCTTTCTCTGTCCTTCCTGTGCGACGGTTACGCCGCTCCATGAGCTTATCGGGTCCACTCGCGAACGCAGAAAGGCCCACCCGAAGGTGAGCCAGTGTGATTACATTTGCGGCCTAACTGTGGCCAGTCCAGTTACGCTGGAGTCACTAGTATTTAGGTGACACTATAGAAGCGGCCGCGACAACTTGTCCACGTGGAATTCTAAGCTTAGGATCCCAATGTGCTGGAAAGACGTCCGGGACGTGCCGCGCGAGCGCCGCGACGCCGAGGTCGAGCGGCTCGCGCGACGCGCCATCAGCCAGCCCTTCGCGCTGGCGAGCGAGCCGCTTTGGCGCGCGCTGTTGATCAGAGTCGAGGACGATCGCCACGAGCTCTGTCTGGTCGGGCATCATCTCGTGTTCGACGCGTGGTCGCAGCGCATCGCGCTCACGGAGCTGGCCGAGTGCTATCGCGCCGCGTGCCTTGGCGTCGAGCCTGATCTCGCGCTCCTCGAGACGACGCCGTTCGATTTTGCGGTGGATGAGCGGCGGCGCCTGGCGTCCGGCGAGCTCGACGCGCAGATCGCCTACTGGATCGACGATTTTCAGGACGCGCCGCTGTCGCTCGACATTCCGACGGATCGGCCGGGCGGTCCCGACAGCGCGTGCCCCGGCCGCGTCGCGCGTTTCACCATTCCGGCGCCGCTGGCCGCGCAAGCGCACGCGAGAGCCGCGGCCGAAGGCGCGACGCTGTTCAGCGTCATGTTCGCCGCGTATCTGGCGTGGCTTCATCACGTCAGCGGCAGCACGGATCTCTGGGCGGCCGTACCGGTGGCCAACCGCGCGCGCGCGCGATGGAAGCCGATCGTCGGGTGCCTCGCGCAGGAGATCCGGTTGCGCGTGCAGGCGGCGGACGATCCGGCCTTCGCCGAGTTGATCGCCCGCTCGCAGCGCGCGGTGCGACGCGGCCTTCGACGCCAGGACGTGCCGCTCCACGTCGTCGATCAACGGCTGTACGCGGATCGGCGCAAGAGCACGGCGAGCGGCACGGCGTCTTCCACGCTCATTCAGCCAGGCTTCGCGTTTCAGGACGCGATCGCGCCGGCGATCGAGGCCGCCGGGGTCTGGTTCGCACCCGAGATGCGGTTCGATCTGCTCGATGTAGCGCGCGCGCCGATCCTCTGGCAGTTCGCCGTCCGCGGTTCCGACATCTACGCGTTCCTGGAGTACCGCACCGACCTCTTCGACCGCGATACCGCGGATCGGTGGATCGCGGACTTCCTGCGGATTCTCGACACCGGCACCGCCAATCCGGAACAGCGGTTGTCCGCGATCGCTCCGCCGCGCACGCGCGCCGTGCTGGCCGCGCGGGCGCCGCGCGACACTCGTGAGCCGATCGCCATTGCCGGCATCGGCTGCCGCTTCCCGGGAGGCGCCGACGGGCCCGAGCGTTTCTGGAAACTGTTGCAGTCCGGCGGCGACGCCGTCACGGAGATTCCGCCGGACCGGTGGAGTCTCGATCGGTTTCAAAGCGACGATCAATCACGGTCGGGGAAGACCTACGCGCGCCACGGCGCGTTCCTCGAGCACGTCGATCGGTTCGACGCGCAGTTCTTCGCGATCGCGCCGCGCGAAGCCGCGCGCATGGATCCGCAGCAGCGCTTACTGCTGGAAGTGGCGTGGGAGGCGCTCGAGGACGCCGGCATCCCGCTCGACCGCGTGGCCGGCGCGCCGGTCGGCGTCTTCGTCGCCGCCGCGGTGCCCGATCTCGCCGGCCTGGCCCTCGATCGCGACTCGCTCGGCAACCTGGACTCGCACAGCGCGTCCGGCATCAGCATGAGCCTGATCTCGAATCGCATTTCCTACGCATTCGATCTGCGCGGCCCGAGCCTGACGGTCGACACCGCCTGTTCCGGCTCGCTCGTGGCGATCAACCAGGCGTGCCAGGCGATCTGGAGCGGCACCTGCGAGACGGCGCTTGCCGGCGGCGTGCAGCTCAACTTCATGCCGGGCCCGTTCATCATGTACTCCAAGGCGACGATGCTGTCGCCGACCGGCCGCTGCCGCGCCTTTGACGCGGGCGCCGACGGGTTCGTCCGCGGAGAAGGCGCCGGCCTCGTCGTGCTCAAGCGGCTGTCGGACGCCGAACGCGACGGCGATCGCGTCTACGCGGTGATCCGCGGCGTCGCCGTCAATCAGGACGGCCGTACGCCCAGCCTCACGATGCCGAGCTTCGACGCGCAGGTGGCGGCGATCCGATCGGCGCTCGATCAGGCCGACGTGCCGCCGCATCTCGTGCAGTTCGTCGAGGCGCACGGCCCTGGCACGCAGGCCGGCGATCCGATCGAGGCGCACGCGCTCGGCGCGACGCTCGCCGGCGGACGGCAGGAACCGCTCGCCGTCGGGTCGGTGAAGACGAACATCGGCCATCTCGAGTCCGCGGCCGGCGTGGCGGGCGTGATCAAGCTCGCGCTGTCGCTGTGGCACCGGCAGATTCCGCCGACGCTGCACTTTCGCGAGCCGAACCCGAGGATACCGATGCGCGAGCTGCGGCTGCGCGTCGTCACCGGGATCGAGGAGTGGCCCGCCAATGCCGGCGGCGCCCCGCGCGCCGGCGCAGTGAACTCGTTCGGCTTCGGGGGCACCAACGCGCACGCGGTCCTGACTGAAGCGAGCGCGCAGCCGGCGCGGGAAGGCGGGCCGGGCGCCGCCTCGAAAGCGGAGCTGCTCGTGCTGTCGGCGCGAAGCGAGGCGGCGCTCGCGGAACTGGCGAGGACGACCGCCGAGTATCTCGATGCGACGAGCGATCGGCTCGCCGACATCGCGTACACGGGTGCGCGGCGGAGAAGCCGTCTGCGTCACCGCGTCGCCATCGCGGGCGGCTCGCGGGCCGAGATGGCCGCGATGGCCGCCGCATGTGCGCGAGGGTCCGCGCAGCAGGGCCTCGTCAGCGGACGCGCGCCTGAAGGCGGTGCGCCGCGCGGTCCGGTGTTCGTGTTCTCGGGCATGGGACAGCAGCGTGCCGGCATGGGACGCGAGCTGTTCGCCGGTGAGCCGGTGTTCCGCGCCGAGGTGGAGGCGTGCGATCGCGCGTTGCGCCCGCATATCGATTGGTCGGTCTGTCACGCGATTGCGGCCGGCGGCGGCGTCGATGTCGATCGCACCGACGTCGCGCAGGTGTCGATCTTCGCGCTCCAGGCCGGCATCGCGGCGCTGCTGCGCTCGTGGGGCGTCGAGCCCGAGGCGATCGTCGGCCACAGTGTCGGCGAGGTGGCGGCGGCGTACGTGAGCGGCGCGCTCGATCTCGACGACGCGGCGGCCGTGATCGCCGCGCGCTCTCAACTGCAGTCGGAAGCGGCGGGTCTCGGAGGCATGCTCGCGGCAGGCCTCGGCGAAGACGATTTGCAAGCGCGGTTTCCGTTCGACACGGGGGTCGTCTCGGTCGCGGCGCGCAACAGTCCGCGCTCGGTGACGCTCGCGGGCGACACGGCGGAACTGCAGCGGCTGTCGGCGCGATTGACCGGCGCGGGCGTGTTCAACCGCGTCCTCAACGTCGAGGTGCCGTACCACAGTCCGGCGATGGCGCCATTGATGCCGCGGCTCGTCGAGCGTTTGCGCGGCATCCGGCCGCGCCCCACGGCGATCCGTCTCGTCTCTACCGTGACCGGTGAGGCGCTCGCGGGCACCGAGCTCGACGGCCATTACTGGGCCGACAACATGCGCGCGACGGTCCGGTTCGAAGAGGCGCTGCGCTCGCTGCGTGAAGACGGCTCGCGCTGCTTCGTCGAGATCGGCGCGCATCCGGTACTCGGCGCGGCGCTGCGCGAGAACGCCGGTTCTCAGGGGGCCGTGGTCGCGTCGCTGCGGCGCGATCGCCGCGAGCGCGCGGCGCTGCTCACGGCGATCGGCGAGCTGTTCGTGTCGGGACACGCGGTCGATCTCTCGCGTCTGTATCCGTCCGGCTCGATCGCGCGGCTGCCAGGCCATCCGTGGCAGAGAACCGCGCACTGGATCGAAGGGGAGCAGATGCGGCGCTTCCGCGTAGAGGACGCCGCGCACCCCCTGCTCGGATTGCCGGTGCCGCTGCCGGTTCCCGCCTGGCGGAGCACGATCGATCTCGATCGGATGCCGTTCCTCCGGGATCACGCGATCCGCGGCGACGTCGTGTTTCCGTGGACGGCGTACTGCGAGATGGCGGTTGCCGCGTCGCGCGAACTGTTCCCGGGAGCGATGCGCCTGCCCGCGGATCTCAAGGTGGACGCGCCGCTCCTCCTCCGCGCCGGCGAGGAAACGACGCTCTACACGATCGCGTCCGCCGATCGGACGACGTTCGCCGTCTCCAGCTACGCCGGCGGACGGTTCACGCGGCACTTCTCCGGCCGCTTCGAGGGCTCGCCCGCGCCCGCGCCGGCGCTCGACATCGACGCGATCCGCGTGCGGTGCGCAGCGCGCATCGACGGCGACGAGGTGTATCGGCGTTTGCGGGAGCGCGGCTACGAGTACGGACCGGCCTGCCGCGGCATCCGGCACGCGTGGCTGGGGGACGGCGAAGCGCTGTTCGAAGTCGCCTGGCCCGACAGCCTGCCCGAGCAGACGCCGTTTTTCGCGCACCCGGCCGTCCAGGACGCGTACTTGAACGGCGCCCCGCTGCTCGCGCCGAGGCCCGTGCTCTGGATTCCGATCGGCGCGGACGAAATCCAGTGGTTCGACGCGACGCCGCGACGCGGCTGGGGATACGTGCGGACGTTCGCGCATACCGCGACGACCTTCGCGGAGCACTCGGACATTGCGGATGCCGACGGCCGGATCACGTCGCGGATTCGCCACTTCACGTTTCGCGCCGTCGACGCGCGTGAGAGCCGCCGCGCGCCGCGCGATCTGGCGTATCACACGCGATGGGAACAGGTGCCGCTCGAAACCACCGCGCCCGTTCAGGACACGGTGTGGGCGATCGCCGGCGGGCGTGACGGCGCCGGCGAGCGTCTGGCCTCGCGGCTCCGCGCGTCCGGCGCCCGCGTCTCGCTCGCGGCGCGATCGACCGGCATCACGGCGGACCCGGTCTCGCGCGTCGTGTATCTCGCGTTGAACCGATCGAGCGAGGCGCCGGACGCCGCGCTCGAAGACGAGTGCCTCGATCTCATTCGTGCCGTCCAGACGATCCAGTCACGCGACCCAGCCGTCACGCTGTGCGTCGTCACGCGCGGTGCGTGCCGCATAGACGACGAGCCCGTCAGCGTGATGCCGCCGTTCGCGCTGTGGGGGCTCGGCCGTGTCGTCGCCAACGAGTATCCCGCCCTTCGCGGTCGTCTGATCGACGTTGGACACGACGAGGCCGTCGACGGAGACGCGTTGCTCGCGGAATTGTCGTCCGGCGATGCCGAAACGGAAGTGGCGCTGAGGAACGGGCGGCGGTGGGTGCCGCGAATCACCCGCGCGGCGCTGAGCCGTCCCGCGGGCGACGCGCCGTACCACCTCGCGATCCGGACACCGGGTCTGATCGAGAGTCTCGAGTTCGTCGACGGCGGGACGCGCGATCCGGGACCGGACGACGTGCGCATCGCCGTCGAGGCCGCCGGATTGAATTTCAAGGACGTCGTCAAGACGCTCGGGCTGATCGACGGCGAGAGCCTGCAGCGCATCAGGGGCGGGCAGTCGCTGGGAGGCGAGTGCGCCGGCCGCGTCGTCGCCGCTGGAGCGAACGTCACCGAGTTCCGCCCGGGCGATGACGTCATCGCGATTGCCGCGCCGTGTTTCGGACCGTTCGCCTTCGCCGACGCGCGCTACGTCGCGGCGAAGCCGGCGGGCATCACGTTCGAGGCGGCCGCGACGCTGCCGATCGCGTACCTCACGGCGTACGCGGTCATCTGCGACGCGGCGCGGGCGCGCGCGGGGGAGCGCATTCTGATCCACTCGGCGACGGGCGGCGTGGGGCAGGCCGCAATCGCCATCGCGCGCGCGCTCGATCTCGAAGTGTTCGCGACGGCCGGAAGCGAGGCGAAGCGCGCCCTGCTCCGTCAGCAAGGGGTCGCGCACGTGATGGACTCGAGGTCCACCGCGTTCGCGGACGAGACACTCGCCGCGACGGGCGGCGCGGGCGTCGACATCGTCCTGAACACGCTTCCGGCGTCCACGCTGCCGCGGAGCATCGCGGTGCTCCGTCCGCGCGGACGGCTCGTCGACATCGCCAACATCTACACCGGCGGATCCGTCGACTTGCGCGCGTTCCAGAAGGGGCTCACGGTCACGGCGTTCGATCTCGATCAGTTGATGCGCACCGATCCGGACGCCGTGGCGGCGATGTTCCGCGCGGCGATGCGGCTCGTCAATGACCGCGGTCTCGCGCCCGTGCCGCACCGCGCGTTTCCCCTGGGGCAGGCGGCGGACGCGTTCCGGTTGATGGCGCAGGCGCAGCACGTCGGCAAGCTGGTGCTCGTACCGGAACCGGCCGCGCCCGTGAGGGTGGACGTCTCGGACACGGAAGGCCCGCGCCTGCGCGGCGACGCGACGTATCTCGTCACGGGCGGAACGAGCGGACTGGGGTTGGCGACCGCGGCCTGGCTCGTCGAGCGCGGCGCGCGGCACGTGGCGCTCGTCTCGCGCCGCGGCCGCGTCAGCGACTCGGATCGCGCGACGCTCGACGCGATGCGCCCGCGCGGCGCGGACGTCAGGCTCGTGTCGTGTGACGTCGCGCGTGCCGGCGATCTCGCGGCCGCCCTGCGCGACCTCGACGCGTCGATGCCGCCGCTCGCCGGCGTGGTGCATGCCGCGGCCGCTTACGCCGACGCGACGCTGGCGGCGGTCGACGCAGACACCTTCGCGAAGGCCTGGCGCGCGAAGGTGAGTGGGGCGTGGAACCTGCACGTGCTGACGAAGGGGCGCGCGCTCGACTTCTTCGTCGTGTATTCGTCGATCGCGGCGTGGTTCGGAAGCGCGGGCCAGGGCGTCTACGCGGCGGCGAACGCCTTTCTCGACGGGCTTGCCGAGTATCGCCGGTCGCAGGGACTGCCGGCGACGGCGGTGGCGTGGTCGCCGATTGCGGACATCGGCGAGGTGGCGCGCCGCGCGTGGCTGCACGACTACTTCGTCGAACAGGGCCTGCCGCCCCTCGCGCCTGCCGACGCGGTGCGCGCGCTCGGCGTTCTCCTGCGGCTCGACGGGCCGCCCGCCTCGATCATGGCGGTCGACTGGGAGCGGCGGCTGCCATCGGGTGTTCCGCCGCGTTTCTCGGAATTTGGCGGCGCGGCGAGCGAGTCGGCCGGACGCCGATCGCTGGCGAGCCTCGTGTGCGACGCCGCGTCGCCGGAAGAGCAGACCGCGCTCGTCGCGGATCAGATCGCGACGGCGGCCGCGGCGGTGCTGCGCATGCCGGCCGAGGCCGTCGATCGCGCGGTTCCGATGACGAGCCTCGGGCTCGACTCGCTGATGGCGGTGGAGCTGAGCGCGCGGCTGCACACCGATTTGGAGATCGACGTCTCGTCGGTCCGGCTGCTCGCGGGGCCGACCGTCACGGAGCTGGCCGCGCAGCTGGTGCCGTCGCTGCTCGATCGACGCGGGGCCGTGGCGGACGTCGGTGCCTCGCGATCCGAATCGCCGGACGCGTTCGACCTGTCGCCGCAGCAACTGCCAATCTGGCGGCTGGTCCACGCGAACCCCGGGCACAGTTTGTTCAACCTCGCGGCGGCGATCCGGCTGCGCGGGCCGCTCGACGTGCCGGCGTTCACGCGCGCGATCGACGGGCTCGTCGCGCGGCACGCGATGCTGCGCGCGAGCATCGAGACCGCCGGCGGTGAGACGACGCAGCGGACGCCGCCGCTGGCGTTTTCGCTGCCGCTCGACGTTCTCTCTGCAGGCGATCGTGAACGTGACCAGGCACTCGACGAGCGCGCGCGTGCGTTCGCGCTGGCGCCGTTCGATCCGGCGGCGGATCCGATGTTCCGCGCGCGCCTGCTGCGGCTCGACGCCCACGATCACGCACTCCTCATTTCGGCGCACCACCTCGCGGCCGACGGCGCGTCGCTGCCGATCCTGCTGCGTGACGGGCTCGCTCTGTACGCCGCCGCGGCTGCCGCGCAACCCGATCCGCTTCCGCGGCCGGCATCGACGTATGCGGATTTCGTCCGCTGGCAGCGCGAGCGTCTCCGCGGTGAGCGGCGCCAGGACCTGATCGCGCAGTGGACCCGTGTGCTCGGCGGCCGGCTGCCCCCGCTGCCGCTGCCGTTGGACAGGCCGCGTCCGGCGGCGCGGTCGTTCCGCGGGGGGAATGCGCCGATCGCGATCCCGGCGGAGATCGGGACCGCGCTCGCGCGCCTGGGACGCTCGGAACAGGCGACGCTGTTTGCGAGCCTCATGACCGCGCTGGCCGTCCTCGTCACCCGCATGACCGGCCTCGAGGACTTCTGCCTCGGCACGTTCAGCGCGAACCGCGCGCGCCCCGAGGATCGCGACGTCGTGGGCTGCTACATCAACCAGCTGCCGGTGCGGATCGATCTCCACGGCGATCCGTCGGCGCGGACGCTGCTGGGCCGCGTCCGGCACGCCGCGCTCGACGCGCTCGCGCTCGCGGAACTGCCGTTCGCGATGCTCGCGTCCGCGCTCGCCGGCGAGTCCGGCGAGATGCCGTCGCTCCCCGTCGTGCTCATCCTCCACAACGAGATGGGAAGCCTCGCGAGATACCGCACGTCGCTCGCCGCGCTCGATGTCGAATTCCTCGAGTACGACAATGACGGCGCGAAGCGGGACTGGACCTTCCACCTGTACGAATCGAACGGCGCGCTCTCGGGACGTCTCGAGTATGACGCCGACGTGTTCACGCCCGCGGGCGCCGCGGCGATCGTCGAGGCGTTCGCGCGGACGGTGGAAGCGGTCGCGCTGAACCCCGACGCGCCCGCGCGATCCATCGCGGCGGAGGTGGTATGAGCCGGCGCCTTCCCGCAACCGGACTCGCGGCGGAGGAGGTGCTCCGCGATCTCGCGTCGCGCCAGGCGGGCGACTGGCCGTGGCGCGAAGGGCGATCGTTCAGTCTCGTCTATCACGCGGGCGACGAGCACGAGTCGCTGATGCGGTCGGCGTACGGGATGTATCTCGCCGCGAACGGCCTGTCCTCACGCGCGTTTCCCAGCCTGGCGGCGCTCGAGTCCGAGGTCGTCGCGATCGTCGCGGATCTCGCGTGCGCCGACGCGTCCGCGGCGGGCGCGATGACGTCCGGCGGGACCGAGAGCATCATCCTCGCGATGAAGGCGTACCGCGATCGCGCGCGAGCGGAGCGGGGCCGCCGCGCGCGGTGCGAGATCGTGCTTCCGCGCTCGGTCCATCCCGGGTTCCTCAAGGCCGCGGCGTATCTCGATCTCGAGCCCGTCGTCGTGGAGTGCGGCGGCGATTCCAGGGCGGATGCCGCCGCGATGGATCGCGCGTGCTCGTCGGACACGATCGCGCTGGTCGCGTCGGCGCCGTCCTTTCCGCACGGCGTGGTCGATCCGATCGCGGAGCTGGGGGAGATCGCGCGCGCGCGGGGTGTCGGGCTGCACGTCGATGCGTCGCTCGGCGGGTTCGTGCTGCCGTTTCTCGAGCGTATGAAGGGGACCGCGCCCGCGTGGGATTTCCGCGTGCCCGGCGTGACGTCGCTGTCGATCGATCTTCACAAGTTCGGGTATGCGGCGAAGGGCGCGTCCGTCGTGCTCTATCGCGACGCGGCGCTGCGGCGGTATCAGTTCTTCGCGACCGACCAGTGGTCGGGCGGCGTCTTCGCGAGCCCCGGCGTCCTGGGCACGCGGCCCGGCGGCGCGATCGCGGCGGCGTGGGCCGCGCTGCATGTCCTCGGCGAGGACGGGTATGGCCGACTCGTCGAGCGTGCGCTCGACACCGCGACACGATTGCGGGCCGGCATCGCGCGTCTCGGGCTGCGCGTGTTCGGCGACCCGCCGATCAGCGTGTTCGCGTTCGGATCCGACGGCCCGCCCATGGACGCCATCGCGGGCGGCATGACCGCGCGTGGATGGGAGATCGATCGATTACAGAATCCGGATTCGATCCATCTCATCATCACGGCCGCCCACGACCGCATCGTCGATCCGTTTCTGCGGGACCTCGAATCGAGCGTGGCGAACGCCCACGCGGCGGCGTCTCCGGGCGTCCCCGCTCCGGCGATCCTGTACGGCGTGACAGGCGACGTCGCGGCGGGCGGCGATCCGATATCGCTCGCGATCGCCGGCCTCGAGCAGAGATCATTCGCCTCGCGAACTAAAGCTCGTAACCCACAGTAAGGAATTCGCGGCCGAGGGCAACTTCCGGGCGCCTCATTCGTCCCCCTCATACTTGCAGTAAATAGCTGACAAATATCGCCTTAGCTGGCGAATTGCCGGGCTTACCACAAACACGCATCGAAAGGGGTTGTGGGGCATATGACGGTTTGTCTTGACACCCCAGCCGCATAGGGCGTAGCCTCCAGCCCGCCCTCAAGTGGGTGGTGTAATGCCCGGCGGTTTCCGACTGCCGCCGGCTTGCAAGGGAGGATCGCTTGAGTCTGACGAAGTACGGGTATCTGAAATCGATTGCGGCGGGCCTGCTGCTACTCGGCGCCATGGTTGTACCGGCGTCGGCACAGATCACGACAGGAAACATCACGGGTTCCGTGAAGGACGCGCAAGGCGGCGTCGTTCCCGGCGCGACGGTGGTCCTGATCGATGAAGCGCGGAATACGAAGTCCGCGCCGGCGGTCACCGACAGCAACGGCAACTACACATTCCCCAACGTCACGGCCGCGACCTACACGGTCGAAGTGACGATGAGCGGCTTCAAGACGGCGCAGCGCAAAGGCGTGCCGGTCAGCGGCGGCGACCGCGCGTCGGTGCCGCCAATCACGCTCGAAGTCGGCGGTCAGACCGAAGCGGTCACCGTCGTCGCCGAGTCTCCGCTCGTGCAGGCACAGAGCGGTGAGCGATCGTTCGCGGTCACGACCGAACAGGTCGAAAACCTGCCGATCAATCACGGCAACTTCACGAGCCTCATTCAGTTGGCGCCTGGCGTGCGGGACGGCGGTGCCAACCAGAACGGCGCGCGCATGGGCGGCTCGAGCCAGGACAACATCATGATGGACGGCATCTCGGCCATGGACACGGGCAACAACGGCCAGATGATCAACCTGAACATCGAGTCGATCGCCGAAGTGAAGATCCTGACGCAGGGGTATCAGGCCGAGTTCGGCCGGTCGAGCGGCCTTCAGATCACGGCCGTGTCGAAGAGCGGCACCAACCGCTTCCGCGGATCCGCCTACGAGCTCTGGCAGAACTCCGACTGGAACTCGATCCGCATCCTCAACGAGCTGAACGGCGACCCGAAGCCGAAGGCGAAGTCGAAGAACCTGGGCTACTCGATCGGCGGTCCGATCGGAAAGCCCGGCGGCAACAACAAGCTGTTCTTCTTCTACAGCCACGAGTACGTTCCGACGAGCAACCCGATCAACAACGGCAACCCGATCCGGTTCCGCGTGCCGACGGCCGCGGAGCGCGCGGGCGACTTCTCGCAGACGCTCGACAACAACGGCGCCCTGTATCCGTACATCAAGAACCCCGCGGTCTCGGGCACCTGTAGCGCGTCCGACACGACGGCCTGCTTCCAGGACGGCGGCGTCATCGGAAAGATCCCCGCGGGCGCGCTGTGGGCGCCCGGCATCGCGATTCTGAACCGCTACCCGTCGCCCAACCGGGCGCAGACGCCGGGCAGCAACTACAACTACGAGCTCGGTGGCACGGGCGGCGACCCGCTCCCGATCGTCGATCAGCTGCGCCAGCAGCCGGCGGTCCGCCTCGACTATCAGCTCAATCCGAAGACGCGTATCAGCTTTACGTACGGCGGTGATCGGCAGCGCGCGCTGACGACGCCGGGCGGCGTTCAGAACAACGGCCTTCCCGGATACACGGACTCGTACTTCCCGTACCCGTTCATCACCAAGTACTCGCTGACCGCGAACTACATGCTGACGCCGTCGACGTTCCTCGAGGGAACCTACGGGTTCATCCGCAACGAGCTCACGGGGGGCAATAACGGCGGCATCCTGACCAACGATTCGTCGAACCGGCTCAACGGCCTCGCCGCGTTCCCGCTGCTGTATCCCGACGCGGGCAAGGTCCCTGAAGGCTCGTACGCGTACGAAGTGCTGCAGGACGTGAAGCCGCCCTTCTGGGACGGCACGCGCATGAACCTGCCGCCGACGTTCTCGTGGGGCGGCCGCATCGGCGCCGCGCCGCCGAACCAGCAGTATCCCGGCTGGCTGAACATCAACCGGACGCAGGACGTCGCGATCAGCTTGACGAAGATCGCCGGCCGGCACACCTTGAAGACCGGGTTCTACAACAACCACAGCTTCAAGGCGCAGAACATCGGCGGCACCGCGTTCCAGGGCGCGGTCGAATTCGACAACGACACCAACAACGCGCTCGACACCTCGTTCGGCTACGCCAACGCGGCGGCGGGCGTGTTCCGCCGCTACACGCAGGGCTCGACGTTCGTCGAGGGCAGCATGCTCTACAACAACACCGAGGCCTACATCCAGGACAACTGGAAGGTGAACAGCCGGCTGACGGTGGACGCGGGCGTCCGCTTCACGCGCCAGCAGCCGCAGTACGACCAGTTCCAGCAGATGTCGAACTTCTTCCCCGGCCAGTGGGTCCCGGGTCAGGCGCAGGTGCTCTACGTCGCGGGCTGCAACAACGGCGCGGCCACCTGCTCGGGCAACGTCAAGAACGCCATGAACCCGCTCACCGGCCAGATCCTGGTGTTGCCGAACTCGGCCAACAGCCAGGCGGCGATCGGCACGCCCGTGCCGGGCGTCGGCAATCCGCTGAACGCCATCAAGCGGGCGGGCGACGGCATCTCGAAGTACGGCTACACCTGGCCGGCCCTGGTGGTCGGGCCGCGCTTCGGCGTGGCGTATGACATGACCGGGAACCAGGACCTGATCTTCCGCGGCGGCGGCGGCATCTTCTACGACCGTCCCGACGGCAACACGGTGTTCTCGATCCCCGGCAACCCGCCGATCGCGACGTCGATCGACCTGCGGACCGGCCAGTTCCAGAACCTGAATCCGCAGACGAGCTTCCTGCCGGTCCCCGGCATGAACATCTTCCAGTACGACGCGAAGGTTCCGACCTCCGCGCAGTGGGAAGCGGGCGTCCAGAAGACGCTGCCGTGGGCATCCGTGGTGGACGTCTCCTACGTCGGCAACCACGGCTACAACCGCCTGAGCGCGCCGCAGAACGGCACGCCGACCAATCTCAACGCGATTGACATCGGCGCCGCATACCTGCCGCAGAATCAGGACCCGACGAACGCACCGGCGACGGTGCCGGGCGCCGGCGCCTACACGCAGACCGCGTTGCTGAGGGCGTATCGGGGGCTGGGTAACATCAATCAGCAGACGACCGAGTTCAGCGACACGTACCACTCGATCCAGACCAACTTCAACCGCCGGTTCCGCAACGGGTTCAGCTTCGGCGTCAACTACGTGCTGAGCCTCTCGTTGGAAGGGAACACCGGCCTGGTGAAGCGTCTGGTGCACAACTCCGACGGTTCGATCAGCGTGCGCAGCGACCAGGAGGCGTACGAGGATCTGAACAGCATGCTGAACCTCCAGCGTCACCTGCTGAAGGCCAACTGGGTGTGGAACCTGCCGAAGGTGTCGAGCGACAACTCGGGGCTGAAAGCGCTCGGGTATGTCATCAACGACTGGCAGCTCTCGGGGATCTACACCGGCAGCTCCGGCAACCGGTACGACCTCGGCTTCAGCTACAACGCCAATGGCAGCAACACGAACCTGACGGGTTCGCCGGACTACGGCGCGCGTATCGTCTACAAGTCCGCGACCGACGACGGCTGCTCGAGCAACCAGTACGTGCAGTTCGACACCGCCAACGTCACCGGGCCGGGCTACAACAGCGTCGGTCTGGAGTCGGGCCGCAACGTGCTGATCGGGTGCGCGACGCACCGGACGGACCTCGCCATCGCGCGCAACATCCGCCTCGGCGGGAACCGCCAGCTGCAGCTCCGCGTGGACGCGTACAACGCGTTCAACCAGGCGTTCGTCAACGGCCGCCAAACGAACGCGAACTTCACCAGCCCGACCGACATGACGCTGCGCAACCCGCAGTACGTCGCGAACGCGGGCGACACGACGCTCGCGCCCGGCGCGGTGGGGACGGTCCTCGCGCCCGGACGCGACCTGCCCAGGAACGCCGGCTTCGGCGCGGCGAACAGCTGGACGACGAACCTGATCAACGGCAACTATCAGCGCGTCCTTCAGTTCACGATTCGCGTGCAGTTCTAGAAGTACTCGCGTCAAACGAAAAGAGGGGTGGGCCATGTGGCCCACCCCTCTTTTTTTTTCGCGAGTGTCCCTCGTCCCCGTCCCTCGTCTCGGGTCCCGTGACTTGGGACCCGGGACTTGGGACCCGGGACTTGGGACCCTGGACTTGGGACCGTCTTACCGGTGAACGCCCGGCGCTTCGTGGCCGGTGCGGGCGACGTATTCCTCGTAGGTGCCGGGATAGGCGTGCGGCTGCGCCTCGACGCCGCTCTCGCCGCCGAGCTCGAGGACGCGGTTGCTGAGGCCCTTCAGGAACTCCCGATCGTGGGACACGAACAGCATCGTCCCCTCGAAGTCGTGGAGCGCCTCCAGCAGCATTTCCTTCGTCGCGAGATCGAGGTGGTTCGTCGGCTCGTCGAGCACGAGGAAGTTCGGCGGGTTCAGGAGCATGCGCGCCATCACGAGGCGGGTCTTCTCCCCGCCTGACAGCATCCGGATCTTCTTGTCGGTGTCGTCGCCGGAGAACTGAAACGCGCCGGCGAGGTTGCGCAGGACGCCGATGCCCTCGTGCGGGAAGTCCTTCTGCAGCTGCTCCTCGATCGTGAGGGCGGGGTCGAGGATGTCGAGCGACTGCTGCGCGAAATAGCCCATCTGGAGGCTGGCGCCGAGCGTAACGGTCCCTTCGTCGGGCTGCACGGCGCCCGCGATCATCTTGAGCAGCGTCGACTTGCCCGCGCCGTTCTTGCCCATGACGCACCACCGCTCACCGCGGCGGATCGACAGATTGATGTGGTCGTGGACGACACGCGTGCCGTACTGCTTCGTGACGCCTTCGAGCGTCGCGACCTGCTCGCCCGAGCGCGGCGGCTGGCGAAAGTCGAACTTGACGACTTTCCGCTTCTTCGGCAGCTCGATCTTCTCGATCTTCTCGAGCGCCTTCACGCGGCTCTGGACCTGCGCGGCTTTCGCGGCGTGCGCGGCGAAGCGCTCGATGAACCGCTGTTCCTTCGCGAGCATCGCCTGCTGCCGCGCGTAGGCGGCCTCGCGGTTCGCCTCGCGGATGGCGCGCTCCCGCTCGTAGAAATCGTAGTTCCCCGAGTAGACGGTGATCTCGCCGCCGTCGATTTCGGCGATCTTCGAGACGATGCGGTTCATGAACTCGCGGTCGTGCGACGTCATGAGCAGGGAGCCGGGCAGCGTCTTCAGGAACTCCTCGAGCCAGATGATCGACTCGATGTCGAGATGGTTCGTCGGCTCGTCCATCAGCAGGATGTCGGGCCGGCTGAGGAGCACGCGCGCCATCGCGACGCGCATCTTCCATCCGCCCGACAGGTTGCCGACGTCGCCGTCGATCCGGTCGTCCTCGAACCCGAGGCCGTGGAGCACTTCGCGCGCCTGCGCCTCGAGCGCGTAGCCGCCCAGGTGCTCGTACTCTTCCTGCACTTCGCCGAAGCGCGCGAGGATCCTGTCCATGTCGCCGGCGCGATCCGGATCCGCCATCGCGTGATTCAGATCCTCGAGCTCGTGGTGGAGCAGGCCCACGCGGCCGCTGCCGGCGATCGTCTCGTCGAGCACGGACCGGCCCGACATCTCCTCGACGTCCTGCTTGAAGTAGCCGATCGTGAGCTTCTTCGGGACCGACACGTCCCCTTCGTCCGGCGCTTCCTCGCCCACGATCATGCGGAAGAGCGTCGTCTTGCCGGAGCCGTTCGGGCCGACCAGGCCGACCTTCTCGCCGGGATTCAGCTGGAACGAAGCGTCGACGAAGAGGATCTGCTTGCCGTACTGCTTGCTGATGCGGGTGAATGAGACCATGGCCTGTCAGGAGTCCTGAATCACTAATCGCTGATCGTCAATCCATCGATCCGTCGATCCACAAATCCTGGATCCTTGATCGGTGGATCGATGATCCCTGATCGGGGTTCGGAGGATCCTTGGATCCTCGATCAGCGATAAGTGATTCGGGATCGACGACTGTCCTCCCAAGTACTTCACCGCACCAACGTGCCGCGCTTCTCGCGCACGACATCCAGCGTGATGCGCTCGTCCGAGACGGTGTATTGGAGCTCGAGCTCCAGCGCGTCGCCGCACGCCTCGCACGTGCCCACGTGGCGCGACCGGCAGCACGTGTCGATGCAGGCGACATCGGCTTGCAGCACGTTGACGACGGCGCAGGCGCAGCGCACGGGCGCGAACGCCTCGGTCGGCGTCGTGTCGCTCAGATGGGTGATGGAAACGGGTTCGTTGAAGACCAGGGGGACCATCTGACCCGCGATCTTCACTTTGACGGGGACCGGCATCGCGCAGAACTATTCTACCGCTCGATTTCCGCCTGAAGGCGGAAGCTACAGAGCTTTTGAAAAGGCTCTAGCGGGCGAGGGTGCCGCCTCGTTCGGTGATGGCCTCCAGGCTGAAGACCTCCCGGTCCGCCGGCGTGATCGTGAAATCGCCGTACACGTAGACGAGCTCGACGTCCAGCGGGGCCGCGCATGCGGCGCACGCCCCTCGATGGACCGAGCGGAACCATGACCTGCGATCGGCGCGATCGGGATCGTGATCCTCGAACGTGACGGGGCTCGTCAGCGTGGTGATCCGGCCGCACGCGCAGCGGACGCCTGCGGTCGCCTCGGATACCTCGTTGGGGGCGATGCCGGAGATCCACGCGCCCTTGCGGGTGATTGTCGCCTCTCGATGCAACACGAGCGGCATCAGATCGCCCCTCACTCGCACGAGGACGTCCGGCATCCGGCTACTGCTTCCAGCCGCCGATGCGATCATCCCAGCCGCACGACCACGCGGGACGCGCGAGCCAATCCATGCCGGGATCGCCGATCGGGGCTCCGGGCGGCGCGTCGGGCGTCGTCGGGGCGGTGACGGGCGCCATCGGGCGCTCGAGGAAGCGCTTGATGTCGCCCGCGAGCAGCGTGCGGAACGCCGTGTCGTCGCGCGTGGGCGGCGCCGGCATGCCGGGGTTCTGCAGGCCCTCGAGCTGCAGCGTCGCGATCGCGCGGACCTGCGGCATCGACGCGTTGGCGGCGAGCGCCATGACCTGCTCCACGAGGACGCGTGACGTCGCGCGCCGGATCTCCTGCTCGTACGGCGTCGCCGCCGGCGCCATGAAAGTCGCGTTGCGCAGCGAGCGGATCACCTCGTCGAGCCCCGGCAGCGCGGGATCCATGGCGTGCTGCGCCACCATGCGCGCGGCGCGATCCGGCTGGAGCAGGAAGCCGATCGTCATCTCCGCCGCCGCCGCCGTCGGACTGATCGGGTCGAAGGTGTCGCCCGTGTAGCGCGTGAACAGCTCGCGGTGCATGCCCCAGCCCGACGGCCGCGGCGGGATCTTCTGGAGCGCCGCTTTCGGCAAGGCGAGCTCCGACGGCTTGAGCGCGACCGCGAGCGAGTCGAGCGCGGCCTTCTGCTGCGCGGCCGGCACCCAGCGCGTCGCGACCCGGTCGTCGCCGCGCATCGCGTAGATGTAGTCCTGGCCCGCGACCATCGACGCCGCCGCCTGCGCCGCGTAGCGGTGATACATGTAGAGCGGCACGAGCGCCTCTTCCATCGTGGCCATCGGCGCGTCTTTCCTGATCACGGTCTCGTCGAAGCGGTCCAGCGCCGCGCGTCGCACTTTCATGATCCGGTTCAACTCGGCGGCCTGGTCGAGGCCGAACCCGTTGTTCCACTGGTCCGACTTCGGCGTCGAGTCGAGATCCTGATTCGTCATGTAGATCAGGTCCTGCTGCCACGCCTCGTCCAGGATCTTCCGCAGCGAGGCGGCCTCGTCGGTGCCCTGCGGGAAATCCTGGTAGCCGTACGCGATCGCGACCTTGTCCCACGGTCCGATGCCGACGGTGTAGGCGTCCGAGAGATCGATCGTGCCGTCCGCGTTCAGCTTCTCGAGCGGGTGCGGATAGTCCATGACCGAGATCCGCCCCTTGGTGCTGTTGTAGTACTGATGCCCGAGGCCGAGCGTGTGGCCGACCTCGTGCGCCGCGAGCTGGCGGATGCGCGCCATCGCGGTCTTCTCGAGGATGTCGGGTTTCTCGGTGCCGTTCTTGTAGGGCGCGAGCAGGCCTTCGAAGATCAGGTAATCCTGCCGGTCGCGCAGCGATCCGAGCGTGACGGTTGCGCGGATGATCTCGCCGGTGCGCGGATCCGAGATCGTCGCGCCGGTGCTCCAGCCGCGCGTCGAGCGGTGGACCCAGTTGATCATGTTGTAGCGGATGTCCATCGGGTCCGCGCCCGCGGGCAGGAGCTCGACGCGGAACGCGTTGCGGTACCCCGCGGCCTCGAACGCCTGGTTCCACCACGCGGCCCCTTCGAGCAGCGCGGTACGAATCGGCTCCGGCGTTCCGCGATCGACGTAGTACACGATCGGCTTCTTGGCATCGCTCACGCGCGCCGTCGGGTCCACCTTCTCCAGCCGGTGACGGCGGACGAACCGCTTCACGTTCGGCGAGCCGAGCGGCGCGGCATAGTCCATGTACTGCAGGCCGCCGTAGCCCGCGCGCGGGTCGTCGTACCGCGGTTTGTAGTTGCCGTCGGGCAGTTCGGCGAACGACTGATGCTCGCGCAGGGTGACGGAGTCCGCGGTGGGCGTGACGCTGCCGACGGAGCCCGAGAACATCCCGCCGCCGAACCCTCCGCGTCCGCCGCCGGCGCCGCCGCGTCCGCCGCCGGCCGCGCCCCCGCCGCCTTCGTTGGTGAACGTCAGGATCGTCTCGACCTCGGTGTTCTTCGGGAAGCCTTTCGTTCGCGGCATGTCGATCGCGCTGCGGTTCCGATCAATCCGGTAGCCGCCGAGCCGCGGCGCCGCGTTGTAGACGTCGCGCAGGAAGAAGTCGGTCGCGTCGACGAGGACCTTGCCGTCGCTCTCGGCGCCGACCGCGAAGCCCCACAGGATCGATTTCGCGAACGCGTCCTCGACCGCGCGGCGCTCGTCGGGATTCGGGCTGTCGGCGCGCCACGTGTAATTGGGCTGCACCATCATCACGCGCGGGCCGATGCGCTGGAACTTCACGACGCGCCCCTGGCCGGCCTGGCCGCGATCGAGGCCGATGTCGTTCGATCCGAGCCCGGCCGACAGCGACGTGGACCAGAGCATCTCGGTCTCGAACTTCCCGATCTCCATCCAGAGCGACCCGGTCCGCTCGTCCCAGTAGAGCGGCATGTAGCCGTCGATTCTCTGGAAGCCCTGCGTGCGGGCCTCGATCGTCTGCGGCGGCCCGCCGGGCCCCTGCCCGCCGCCGCGTCCTTGAGCAAACGCGCCGGTCGTCCAGGACAGGCAAACTGCTATCGCGATGAGTGTGATGCGCATGGGGCGGGATTGTATCGGATCCCGAATCACTAATCGCTGATCGCAGATCCTTCGATCCCTGGATCCTCGGATTCGCAGATCCACGATCGTCGGATCGTCGATCGGAGATCGTCGATCGGAGATCGTCGATCAGGGATCGAAGGATCCCGGATGAGCGATTAGTGATTCGGGATCCCCGGCAGGCCTCCCGACAAAATTTCTACCGTTTTGCCCGCTGTTCGAGGATCGCGAGGTTGTGGCGCGCCACCTCGTGGTCGGGGCGCAGCTCGAGCGCTCGCCGGAGGTGTTGTATTCCCTCGTCGATCTTTCCCGCGTTCGCGAGCGCGCCGCCGAGATTGCTGTGCGCCTCGGCCGAGTTCGGCAGCAGAGCGACGGCTTTCGTCAGGTGCGCGATCGCTTCCGCCAGCTGGTTGCGTGAGAGCAGGAACACCCCGAGGCTGTCGTGCGCCTCTCCGAACTCCGGGTTGATCGCGATGGCCCGCCGGAAGGCCAGCGCGGCGTCGGACGGCTGTCCCGTGGCATTCAACGCGTACCCGAGGTTGAACTGCATCCGCTCGTCGTCGGGCGAGAGCGCCGCGGCCTGACGGAAGTGCGGGATCGCCTCGCGCGCGCGTCCCAGTGAGAACAGCGCGGCGCCGAGCTGGTTGTGCGCGTTCGCGGAGCGCGGGTCGAGCCGCAGCGCGTGCTCGAGCGGCGCGATCGCCTCGGCGAAGCGGCCCGACTCCACGTAGCTGCTTCCGAGAAACGCCTGGTTCTTCGCGTCCTCCGGCACCCGGCGGACGAGCAGCTCCGCGCCGGCGACGTTCGCGCGCGTTTCGCGCTCGGCAAACCCGCGCACGAGGGTGGCGGCGTCCACGGGCGATCGCGGGAGGACCTGGACCCAGAGGTCGCCCATCTCGTCGGACGAGTTCGGCCCGTACACGACCGGCTTCGGCGGCTTGTGAGGATTGTGCGGATTGGCCGCCGAGTTGTCATACGTGTACTTCATCGACAGCGTCGTCCCGCGGGGAAGCGTGATGGGTGTCCGGTAGCGATACTCCTGCTGCCAGTGGAAATCCCAGTGCTTGATCGAGAGGAGCGGTCTCGTCGTGCCGTCCGGCAGTGTCGCGGACGCCTGCATTTCCTTCCCGAGGTAGTGCGCGTGCGGATACACGCTCAGCACGTCCACGTCCACGGGCAGGACGTAGGTATCGCTGATCGCGTAAGCCGTCTCGCCCGCGGGGATGTCGATCGCCTTCGAGGCGAGCTTCACCATCAGCGGCACGAACTGCGGAGGCGTGTCGGTGAAGAAGAGGCCGAGGCTGGCCTGCACGGCCTGGGGCTCGCTCTGCGGCAGGAGGTGCAGCTGCACGACCAGATCGCTGCCGGGATCGAGCCGCCATGGCATGCCGGCCGGCGCGACGATCGGACCGCGGCCTGGCGTCCATCCGAGGAAGTGGCCGTCCGGGTTCTGCGCGCCCTGCGTGATCATCCCGTCGTACCCCGGTTGTCCGTCCGCGCCGTCGCGGCGGCGGGAGGCGCGCGTGCGATCGATGCTGATGACGGCGTGGTGCACGATCGGCGCGGGGCCGGGACGGAACTCGACGGCGCGCACGAACCGGCCCGACGGAAGCGCGACGCGCATCACGACGTTGCGGAAGACATCCTCGTCGGACGGCTTGACGGTGTAGGCCCGCGGCATCGTGATGACGAGATCCGGCTTCCCGAGCTGCCAGCCTTCGGGCCACTCAGGCTTTTTCGGAAGATCCGCGGCAGCGCCTTCCACCGTGCCTTCGTTCGCCCAGCGCTCGATCGTCGCGATCTGCGCGTCGGTCAGCCGCCGCTCGCCCTCGAACTCGCCGAAGCCCGGCTCCGGGAGCCACGGGGGCATGTGGCGCGCCTTCGTCATCCTGACGATCTTCTCGGCGTGCTCGACCGCGTCCTTGTAGTCGAGCAGCGCGAAGGGCGCCGCCTGGCCCGGCCGGTGACAGGGCGCGCAGTGCTCGAAGACGATCGGCGCGATGTCCTTGTTGAACGTCGGGGGCGCCGCCGGGCGGGCGGGCATGCTGGCGGGCGAGCTGCATCCGCTCAGCAGGACCGCACCCGCGACGGTCAGGACGCGCGCCGCCTTCATCAGGACTCCGCCGGCAGGACTTTCCCGGGATTCATCAGGTTGTGCGGATCGAGCGCGTGCTTGATGGCGCGCATGACGGCGATCGCGTCCTCGCCGTGCTCCGCTTCGAGGAACTTGATCTTCCCCATCCCGACGCCGTGCTCGCCCGTGCACGTGCCGCCCATCGCGATCGCGCGCGCGGCGAGGCGGCTCGTGAGCCGCTCCGCGGCCGCCATCTCCTCGGGCGAGTCCGTGTGCACCGGAATCAGCAGGTGGAAATTGCCGTCGCCGACGTGGCCGACGAGCGGGCCGATGAGAGGGGAATCGGTGAGGTCCTTCTTGGTCTCGCGGATGCAGTCCGCGAGGCGTGAGATCGGCACGCACGCGTCGGTCGTCCAGCTGCGGGCGCCGGGACGCAGCGCGAGCGACGCGTAGTACGAGTCGTGCCGCGCCTGCCACAGCTTCGCGCGCTCGTCGGGCGACGTGCCGCGCAGGAAGTCCCGGCCGCGATGGTCCGCGACGATCTCCTCGGTCGCCGTCAGGTGCTCCTCGACCGCGGCGTCGCTCATGCCGTGGAACTCGAAGAAGAGCGTCGGCGCGACCTGCCGGTTCAGTTTCGAGTGCCGGTTGCACGCGTCGATCTGGGTTTCGTCGAGCAGCTCCACGCGCGCGACGGGAATTCCGAGCTGGACGATCAGGATCACCGCGTTCACGGCGTCTTCGATCGACTCGAACCAGCATGTCGCCGACGCGATCGCCTCCGGACGGCCGTGCAGCCGCAGCGTCAGCTCCGTGATGATCCCGAGCGTGCCTTCCGCGCCGACGAAGAGCCTCGTGAGGTCGTAGCCCGCCGACGACTTCCGCGCGCGCGAGCCGGTCTTCACGACGCGGCCGTCCGCGGTGACGACCGTCAATCCGAGCACGGCCTCGCGCATCGTCCCGTAGCGCACCGCCGTCGTCCCCGACGCGCGGGTCGCCGCCATGCCGCCGATCGTCGCGTCGGCGCCCGGATCGAGCGGGAACCACAGCCCGGTCGTCTGCAGCTGCTTGTCGAGCTGCTTGCGGGTGATGCCCGCTTCGACCGTGACGTCGAGGTCCTCCACGCTGACGCGGAGCACGCGATTCATGCGCGTCAGATCGATGCTGATGCCGCCCTTCAGCGGGATCACATGCCCTTCGAGCGAGCTGCCCGCGCCGAACGGCGTCATCGGGCACTTCGCGGCGGCGCACGCCTTGACGATGGCCTGCACGTCGGCGGTCGAGGCGGGAAACGCCACGGCGTCGGGAAGGACGGGCGCGTGATGCGATTCGCCGCGGCTGTGATGCTCGCGGACCGAATCGCCGGTCGACAGGCGATCGCCGAGAATCGCGCGGAGTTCGGTCAGCAGCGCGTCGCGATTCATCTTTGGCGCCCGGGGCCGCCTTCGGCGGTGCCCACCGGCCCCTCGCTCAGGTTCACTCCACTACGCTCGCGCACGGCCGCTCGCTCCGTTCCGCTCACTTGGCCGCCGTGAGTTTCTTGACGAGCGCCTGCGCCACCGGGAGGCTGACGTCACAGCTGGGATCGTCGACGCGGCACTGCGCGAGCGTGAGGCCGCATCCGCAAGTGCAGTGCTCCGTGTTGAGCGCTTCGAGCACCTTCGCGCGCGTGGCCGGGGGAAGCGCCGCGAGATCGATGCCTGGAATCTTGTTCGCCTGCGCGGCGCTCGCGACACGCGCCTTGTCTTCGTCTTCTGCGTCGACGATTTCCAGATCGGGATTGATGCCGGCGATCGCCTGCGTCTCGAGCTCTGTGAGCGACGCGTTGAGCATGCCCACGTGCTTCTGCGCGAGCTTGCCGTCCTTGTCCAGGAAGAACGAGGTCGGGAGCGCCGATACCGGCGGGAAGAGCTTCTCGATCTCGCCGGTGCTGAGGACGATGGGGTAGTTGATCCCGTATTTGTCGGCGAACGCCTTGACGTCTTCCGGCGAGCCCGAGTCCTGCGCGATCCCGATGATCTGCAGGTGGTCCTTGTACTTCGCCTGCAGCGCGACGAGGTCGGGGATTTCCTGACGGCATGGCGGGCACCAGGTCGCCCAGAAATTCACGAGCACCACTTTGCCGCGGAGCGACGCGGTCGAGATCTGGCGGCCCGCGAGGTCGGGCACGGTGAAGGCCGGGATCGCCGCGCGGTCCTTCAGCAGCCGGACGCTCGCGCGCGAGGCCGTGCCCTTCAACAAATCCGTTTCGACCCGCCTGGTATAGCCGACCATGACCGCGATCAGCCCGACCGCGGCCGCAGCCGTCGCCAGGATCCCGAGGGCGCCGCGTGGTGTCATAAGATTCAACGATTATGGCGTACGCGGACTACCCGGCGCGCCGGGCCGTAGCGGAACGGGTCCGCGAGTGCTTCGCGCGCTATCTGGAGCACGCCGCGGTGGGCTTCCTCGCGACGGCGGTCCCGCTGCCCGACGTCGAGTCGATCGAGGCGTTGATCGACGCCGCGTTCTGGACCAGTCTGCGCCGCGAAGAGGGCTACGTCCCGATCGTGTCGCTGGCCCTCGTGCCGCCGGACTCGACCACGGATCCGCTGCTCTTCGCGCGTCCGCTGCCGCTGCATCCGTCGGTGCTGTCCAAGGTCGCGCCGGCCGTCGAGCGCCCGGGCATTCATCTCGGCGTCTCGCACCACGACGGCGCGCTCGCCATCTGGGGCTCCACGCGCGGGCTGCCGCCGCACGCGCTCGTTCTCGAGGTCGCGGCGCCGGGCCTGCTCGTGGTGAAGCAGCATCGGGGCGGCGAGCACACCAAGTTCGCGAACATCGCCGTGCTCGAAGCCGACCAGGTGAAGATCGTCGACGAGGGAGCGTCGGCGCTGCCCGACTGCCCGCAGCTGCTGTCGTCGCTGGTTGGCTTCGACACGCCGGCGTCATGGACCGATTCGGTGAACGTCCTCGTCCAGTTCGCGGTGTCGATGCGCGCGCACAAACGGGGCGGGCTGCTGCTCGTCGTCCCCGGCGGCACGGACCGCTGGCGCGAGTCGATCGTCTCTCCGATCTCCTACGCGCTGAATCCGCCGTTCTCCGGGCTTGCGGAGTTGATGACGCAGAGCTGCGACAAGCGGGATCACATCTGGCAGGGTGCGCTCGATCATGCGATCGAGTGGATCGCGGGTCTGACGGCCGTCGACGGCGCGACGATCGTGACCGATCGTCAGGAGCTGCTCGCCTTCGGTGCCAAGATCACGAGAAGGCGGGGCTCGCCGCCGGTGGAGCAGACCACGGTCACCGAGCCGATCGAAGGCTTCGTCCCGTCGACGGTCCACCCCTCTTCACTGGGCGGCACGCGGCACCTCTCGGCCGCGCAGTTCGTCCACGATCAGCAGGACGCCGTCGCGCTCGTCGCCTCGCAGGACGGCCGCTTCACCGTGTTCGCGTGGTCGCCCTGCGAGGGGATGGTCCACGCCCACCGCGTGGAAGCGCTGCTCCTCTAACGATCGTCACAGTGTGAGACGGGCCGACGGCAGCGGCCACAAAGGCCACGAAGGTCACAAAGATCACGAAGCCAAACTTTGTTTTCTTTGTGGTCTTTGTGAGCTTCGTGATCTTCGTGGCCGATGCCGTGGGCTCGTCTAACTTGTGCGAAGTGCGTCGACGGGGTCGATCCTCATGGCGCGCCACGCGGGAATCGAGCACGCCACGGCCGCGACTGCCAGCAGCAGCGTGGGAATCGCGAGCAGCGTCGGCGGATCCAGCGGGCGAATTCCATACAACTGCGTCGACAGCAGCGGCATGCACGCGATCGCGAGCAGCAGGCCCGACATGACGCCGATCGCCGCGAGGGTGACGCCTTGCACGATGACGTCGCGCAGCACGCGCGCGGGTTGCGCGCCGAGCGCGAGGCGCACGCCGATTTCCGCCGTCCGCTCGCTGACCGTCAGCGCCATCACGCCGTAAACGCCGACCGCCGCCATCACGAGCGCCAGCGCGCCGAAGGCGCTCACGAGCAGCAGCATGAAGCGCCGCTGCGACACGGCTTCGGAACGCACCTGCGACATCGGACGAATGTCGTACGCGGCGATCCCCTTGTCGATCGCCTGTACCTCGCCGCGCACGGTCGCCGCCAGGACCGACGGATCGGCCGACGTCCGGATCACGAGGAAGGGGTTGGTCGGCGGGCCCTGCTGGGACGGGATGTACATCTCCGGCGCCGGCGCGTCCTCCAGCCCGCTGTGACGGATGTCGCCGATGACGCCGATCACCGTCGACCATGGTGACGGTGCGCCGGGAGCCGCCGGCGCGGGCGGGCCTCCGATGCTGACGCGCTTTCCAACGGGATCCCCGGTCCCGAACAGCCTGCGCGACGCGGCCTGGTTGATCACGGCGACCGACGGCGCGTTCGGGCCGTCGTCGCGCGTGAAACCGCGCCCGCGAAGGACGGGGATGCCCATCGCCGCGAAGTAGTTGTGCGACGCGCGGCGGAATTCGACTTCCGGCAACTCGCCGGCGGGGACGTCGCGGCCTTCGATCGCGACCTTGGCCGACACGTTCGTGCTCCCGAGCGGCAGCCGCGTCGTGCCGCCGGAGGCCGTCACGCCCGGCAGCGCATCCAGCCTCGAGAACAGCTTGTCGTACAGCGCGCGCCGCTCGTCCGCTGTGCGGTAGTTCTGCGGGATCGCGATCTGCATCGTGAGCAGATGATCGGGGCGGAAGCCCGGATCGATCGCGAGCACCGACAGGAAACTGCGGATCAGCAGGCCGGCGCCGAGCGTGAGGACGACCGCAAGCGCGACTTCGGCGACGACGAGGCCGCTCCGCAATCGCCGCTGCCCGCGTCCGGCGGTCGATCCGCGTCCCGAGGCCTGCAGCGTTGCCTGGAGCGCGGGGCGCGTGCCCGCGAGCGCGGGGACGATGCCGATGACGACGCCCGTCGCGAGCGACAGCGCGAACGTGAAGAAGAGGACGGACACGTCCGGGCGCACCTCGCCGATCCTTGGCAGGTCCGCCGGCGCGAGCGCGAGCAAGGCGGGAATCGTCCAGTAGACGATCGCGAGCGCCACGATGCCGCCGAGCCCGGCGAGCAGCACCGTTTCGACGAGCGTTTGCCGGATCAGCCGCCGGCGTCCGGCGCCCAGCGCGGAGCGGACGGCCATCTCGCGCTGCCGCACGCTGCTGCGCGCGAGCAGCATGTTCGCGAGATTCACGCACGCCATCAGCAGCACGAAGCCGACGCCGCCGAGCAGCAGCACGAGCGCGGGGCGCATGCTCCCGACCGCCTGCTCGTGAATCGGCACGACGGAAGCGCCGACGAGACGGTTCGAGTCGGGATACGAGGCGGACAGTTGCTTTGCGATGCCGGCGATCTCGTCGTTGGCCTGCGCGACGCTCACGCCGGGCTTGAGACGCCCCGCAACGGACAGGAAACGCGCGCTTCGCGAGAGCATGGCCACGCCCGTCGCCCGGCTGTTGCCCGGCACGAACTGCAGCGGCAGCCACGCGTCGACCGTCTGCGTGCGCGTGAAGCCGGACGGGCCGAGCATCGTCTTGTAAGGGAAGACGAAGTCCGGCGGCATCACACCGAGCACCGTGCGCGGCTGTCCGGCGATGTTCAGCACCTGGCCGATCGCGTTCGCGCCGCCCCCGAGGCGCGACTGCCAGAAGCCGTGGCTGATCACGACGCCGGTCGTGATGTCGCTGTCGGCGAAAGTGCGTCCCATGAGCGGGCTGCGGCCGAGCATCTCGAACGTTCCCGGGGTGACGGCCGTCACCACGATCTGCTCCGTGCCTCCCGGCGTGGCGAGCGCCGCGCCCACGAGGAAGCTGTACGTGGCGTGCAGCTGCTCGAACGCGGCGGCCTTCCGGTAGTCGACGAAGTCGAGCGGCGCGACGGTGTCGCGGTCGCGATGCTCGACGGCGTTGGTGCTCCACACCATCACCAGGGCCTCAGGGTTCCCGTAAGGCAGCGGCTTGAGCAGGATGCCGTTCACGATGGTGAAGATGGCGGTGTTGGCGCCGATTCCGAGCGCGAGCGCCGCGATCGCCATGGCCGTGAAGACCGGATTGCCGCGGAACATGCGGAGCGCGTAGCGGAGGTCGAAGCCGATCGAGGACCAGTTCATGGTTTCTCTCTGTTGAATGCGGACGGCCACGGCGTTGGACGCGACGTCGGCGAGGGTGCGGAAGAAGAAGGCGATCGTCGCGAGCGAGCCTCGCCGCCGCGACGCCGCGTAGCGATCGAGGAAGACCTGCCGCATCGCGGCGCCGAAGCGGGCGCGGAACTCCGCCGGATAGGCGAGGAGCAGAAGACGGTAGAAAGTGATCAGGCGCCGCCTCCCCGGAACGCGCGCCGCGCGGCGCTGACCTGGCTGGCGAGCCGCTCGACTTCGGCCCGCGCGACGGCATGCCCGAGCGCCGTCAAGCGGTAATACCGCCGCCGCTCGTCGTCACCCGGCACAGGACTTTCGTCGAGCTCTTCGATCAGTTTCTGGTCGAGCAGACGGCTGAGCGCGCGATACAGCGTGCCGGGATGCAGGACGATCCGGCCGTCGGTACGGCGTTCGACGTCTTGCATGATGTCGTAACCGTGCCGCTCGCCGCCCGCGAGGGCCAGCGTGATCTCGAAGACGACGGGCGTGAGGGGAAGGTACTGTTCGGGCTTCACCACCCGACTATACGCTTAAGGCGTATAGTCGGGTTCCGCGATGTGACGAACGTTGTGATAGAAGCGGAGTCCTGTCGACAATCCCGCATCACTCATCCCTGATCCGCGATCCTCGGATCCCAGAATCCTCGGATCGACGATCCAGGATCCGCGGATCCTGGATCGACGGATTGAACGATCGACGGATCGAAGGATTCACGATCAGGGATGAGTGATTCACGATCCCCGACCGGCCTCACAAGAATTCCATGACCCTGCCTACCGAGTGCCCTTCCCGAACAGGAAGCCGAACGTGATGCCGATTTCGGCGCCGCTGTAGTTGTCGCGCGAGCCGATCGGCCGCGAGAAGTCGGACATCCAGTTGTAGCCGGCCGTGATACCGATCGAGAAGGGGCGTCCCATGTGGAAGTCGACGCCGCCGCCGATGAGTCCGCCGGCCGTGACGGCGGCGAACTCGCCGTTGCTCACGGTGCCGTTGCCGATGAACGATCCCGCCGACGATCCGATCACGGGGCCGATCGACGCCGCCAGGTACGGCTTGATGGCCGGCGGCATCTGGCGCACGAACGGGTTCCATTTCACGCCGATCGGAATCGAGACCATCCCCGTGGCGCCCGAGAATACGGCCCCTGGGCTGACCGACGACCCGAGCTCCGCGCCGGTCGCCAGAATCGAGAAGTAGAGCCCGATGTCTTCGCGCGCCCAGTGCGTGAACCCGATGCCGGCCACGAAACCACCGGCGCTGATGCCCGACGTGATGGCCGGCTGCGCGCTGGCGTGTCCGCCGAAGTGCAGCTCGACGCGGTTGCGGCCCGACACGGCAAGAGGATTCTTCGGCTGGTGGTCGCCCCGCTGCCGCGTCGGCTCGAGCGGGGCCACGCCGAACTGGCGCGCCTCGAGCGTCACGCGGCTGCCGTCGTCGATCTTCGTCTTCGCGATCATCGACGTCTTCTCGCGATCCAGGCGGACGTCGTACGAACCGGGCTCGAGCCCGAGCTCCACCCGGCGGCCGAGCGGTTTGTACAGCTCGACGACGAGCTCCTGCGCGGGCGTGCGGACGAAGAACCGGCCGTCGATGTCCTCCGGAATCACGAGCGACGCCGTCGTCTGGCGCACGTCCGTCATGACGACGTCGCCGGTGCCCGAGAGGTTGATGTCGTACGAGGGGTGCTGCGCGCCGCCGCGGGAATCGACCGTCCGGCGCAACGTTTCGGTGGACGCGAACTGATAGACCTCGTTGAGCGTGATCTTGCCGTCGCCCGACAGATCCGCGGCGCCGCGGAAACCCGACACGAGGAAGTGGGTGAAGTACGACGCGCGGATGCGATCCGATTCCTGCGCGGACTCGTTTTCGGCGGAAGACGTCAGGAACGCGTGGCCCCGCACGTTCGACGACTCGTCGACGAGGAAGGCCGGACGCGCGCGGCCGCCCTTGATGCGCGTGAAGGCGCCGGACGCGCAGGCGTCGAGCACGGCGATCCGGACGTCGGCCCCGATGCGATCGAGCTGGTCGCGCAGCAGCGGATACGGATACCGCTCGCTGCCGAGGAGCAGCCCCTGCTCGTCGGCGTGCCCCGAGTAATACACGATGACCTCGACGCGGCCGGTGCCCGGCGCGCGCCTGGCGCCGGCGGCGCGCGCGCCGAGCGCGTTGATCGCGTCGATGAGGTCCTTGACCTTCGGCTGCCTCAGGATCGTCTCGTTGGCCGGCGGCACTCCGCCCAGCTCGGTCAACACGCGCGCAAAACGCTCCGCGTCCGAGAGGGCGTACTGCAGCTTCGGACGATCGGCTCCCGCCGCGTTCGCGCCAATCGCGAGCACGAACCGCTGGATGGTTCCCGCGGGCTGCGCGGCCGCCGGCGTGGAGAGCGCGAGCACGACGAAGCCGAGCGCGCCGGCATGGAGAAAGCAGCGGGACTTCATGGCCGTCCTTCTTTCTGAATCGCAAACGTCGACTGTTCGAGTCCCCGGGGCAGTGGAAGCGCGGCGGGCGGCGGCGCGCCTTCCGCGGCGGCGCGCTTCGCGGCGCTCACGATCGGCGACACGGGAAACGGTTCGTCGGCCGTCACGAAATAGAACCGCTCGGCCCGCGGCGCGTCGTCGAGCTCGTACGCGTTGTCGAGCAGCACGGTCTTTCCCGGCGTGAGCGGCACCGCGCGATCGCCTGACGGCGGTAGGTGCATCGTGACCGCGCCGCGGCCGTCGACCGAGAGGATCACGCCGTAGCCGCGGCCGCCGGACACGTAACCCAACCGCAGCAGATCGCCGCTCCTCGCGACGGCGCCGTCGGCGAGCCGCTCGCTCCCCGAATTCGTGCGCCGATAGACGGCCAGCGCGGGGCTTCCGCCTTTGATGCGGGCATCGTCCGGTTCGGCGATCGGCGCGCGGGGCAGGACGGCGATGATCGCGATCGCGGCGGCCGCGACCGCCGCCGCGGCCATCGCGTAGCGGCTGACCGCGCGGCGCGGACGCGCCGGCACGTCGTGTACGAACACCTGCGGATAGTCGCGCAGGATTTCGGCGTCCGAGCCGTCGAGCGCGTCCAGCCGCGCTCGCAGCTCGGGATCCGCGGCGAGCATCATCTCCACCGCCCGGGCGGAGGCGTCCGGCAGTTCGTTCAGCCGGTACCGCTCCAGCACGACGTCGGGGATCCTTCGTGTCATTGCATCATCTCCGTCAGCGACGCGCGCAGCGTGCGCAGCCGCTTGCGCACGCCCGACACCGACATCCCGATCTCGCCGGCCACTTCCTCCAGCGTCAGCCCGTCCACGTAGTGCAGCACCGCGATCGTCCGGGTCGATTCCTGGTGTTTCCCGAACAGCCGCTCGAGCAGCATCCGCGCGTCGCTTGCCGCGCCCGGTTCTTCCGCGCGCGCGATCTCGTAGAGCACCGCTTCGTCGCGCGTGACCGGCTCGCGGGTCCGATCGCGCAGCCGGTTCAGGCAGACGTTCGTCGCGATGCGGTACAGCAGGCTCGAGGGATACCGGACGTCGAGCCGCGCCTTGTGCCGCAGGACCTGCACGAACACATCCTGGCTGGCGTCGAGCGCCTCGTTCTCGTCGGCGAGCAGCCGCCGGCAGCGGCGGAGCACCATCGGCCCGTAGCGCCGGCTCAAGCCCTCGACGTCGGCGTCCTTCACTCGGTTACTTGAACACCGAATGGAGGACGAAGTGTCACCGGGCTGTGACGGTGAAGGGGATTCGGAACGGGGGGATGCGGGTGTCGTCGCTGGTGTCGAGGGTCTCGAAAGCACGCCCGATGCGGTTTCCGGAGACATCTTCAAGCTCGGGACGAACCACGATCGTATAGGCGCCGGGTAGCCACGCGCGTGTGGCCGGAGTGAACCGCCATCCGAGTTCCCCTTTGTCGATGGTGACGGCGCCCTCGATGACGACGGTGCCGTCGACTGTGGAATTGTCCGTCGACACCTGCAGGCTTCGCGCCAGGAGCCCGCGGTCGAGCGCCCAGGGGAAGCGGACCACGAGCTCGCCTTTCGACATGGCAGCCGGCGCGGTGATTTGCCACGCCGAGGGGTCGAGCGGACGCTCGACGGCGGCGCCGACTCGAAACGTGCGCCGGAAATCCGAGACCAGAGGACGGCCGTGCGCGTCGGGCCAGTCGCGCCGCACCGACAGGGTGAACGTCATGCCTTGCGCGAGCGGGCGCCCCGCGCGCCGGTTCGGCAGGATGCCGCGTTTCACGCGGCCGGGGTCGAACAGCACGGTGAAGCGCGTGCGGTCGTCGTTCCAGAGACTCGTGTTGAGCGGCAGCAGCGCGTCGTCGAGGTCGCGGCCCGCCGCGTCGGCGACGCTCAGATAGTCCTGTCCGTCGCGCGATCCCATTTGACCCGAGAACGCGACGTACATGCGCAGCAGGTTGGCCGGGACGACGTCGCCGGAGGGATATACCTCCGAGACGCTCGTCGGCGCCGATGGTGCGCCGGCCGGCACCGTCACCACCGACGTCGTGTCGGCGAAGACGACCTGATAGCGGCGTCCCGGATCGAGCGGGTACATTGGCGTGAAGCGGGCGACCCCGCGGCCGAGGGAATACGCGCCCGCGACGGGTGTCGCGGCGGGATTGCCCTTGTCGTCCAGCACCGTGACGCGGAAGATGCGCGCCCACCCTTCGTTGGTGAGCTGCTGGGTACCGAGCGCTTCGACTTCGGATCGCGAGAGGCCGGTGACGAGGACGACGGGACGTGAAGGAGTGGAGAGGTCGAGCGAAATGGCGAGCTGGGACGGCGCGCCGCACGCGGCGATCGCGAGAGCGACCGCCGCGCACGACACCGTGAGGGGAAGACGGATCAGGGCAGTGCCACCGCCGAGAGGTTGAGGCCCGCTCCCGTGCGCGCGATCACGATCGAGCGCTGCGCGTCGAGGAGGTCCATCTGCTCGACGCCCTGCATCGACTTGATCGTCTCGTACGCGATGCCGCCGGTCGGCGTCGTCACCTTGGCCGTGATGGCGGCGGCGGTGCCGAAGTCGGCGGTCGGGATCTTCATGACGCCGCGGCTGTTGTTCGACATCAGGAGGAATTCCCTGCCGTCCTTCCGGTAGAGGATCATGTCGAGCGGACGATTGCCGGCGCCGAGCTCCGCGATCGTCGTGCCCTGGACCTTGGTGCCCTTCAGGCTGTCCATCGGGAACTTCACGAGCGGCGTGCAGGTGTAGCTCGCGATCACGTACGGCTTCGCGTCGATGGTGTACGGGATGAACGTGTAGACCGGCGCGCGGGTCTCGAGCGCCCCGTGGTTGCCGTGGAAGATCTCCACGCTGGTGCCCGGGTCCGCCGCCGCGAACGGATACGCGAACGAGCGGAGCTTCGAGGCGAACTCCTCGTTCGAGAGGCCCGCGACGATTAGCCTGCCGCTTGCACCGAGCGCGGTCGAGGTGTTCACGAACGCCATGTCGGTCACGGCGTCGTTGCGCGGGTTGCGGCGGCCTTCGGCCGCGGCCGGCGCGTTCGAGAGCGCGACGCTCGTCGACTTCAGCGTGTCGAGCGCGATCGGGGTGATCTTGCCGTCGCCGTCCACGCGGAGCAGGGCCGGCTGCGCGTCGGCGCCCGTGCCGCGCGTCACCGCGATGTAGGCGTTCTTCGTCTTCGGGTGGATCGCCAGATCCGTCACGGCGATCGACGCCGCGTCGGTGCCGAGCGCCGCCGCGATCTTCTGATCGACGCCTTCGATGTCGGCCGAACCGGCCTTGGCGCCGTTCGCCGCCGCGCCGAGATCCAGCGCGAAGATCGCCCCGCCCTTGTTGTCCGCCGCGAAGAGCGTGCCGTCGGGCGCGAAGGCCACGACGCCAATCGACTGCATGGCGGGAGCCGCCGCCGACACCGGGGATACTGCCGGGTTGTGGGCCGTCACCGCCGCCACGACGGCCACCGCCGCCAGCGCCGTGAGCCCCTTGAGAACATTCGAGCGCATAGAGTCAGCCTCCTCCCTTCGGAGGCGGCCATGATACTCCAGGACTCAGGCGCCGGCCGCCGGCTCCCCCTTCGCCAGGCAGCGTTTCACAGTGCGAATCAGCTCGTCGGGCATGACGGGCTTGTGCAGCACGCAGGCGACCGCGAGGCCGGACGTGTCGATCGTCGACCCCGTGACGATGACGATGGGCGTGCTGCTCGTGATCGCCTTGGCGGCAAGCTCCTGCTGTACGGACACTCCGTCGAGAGACCGCAACACGAGATCGAGGACGACCAGGTCGGGCGGGTGGTTCTCTATGGACCGCAGCGCTTCGATACCGTCGCTCGCTTCGTCGACGAGGAAGCCTTCCATCGAAAGCGTCGTGCGGAAGAGCCGCCGCAGGTCGGCATCGTCTTCCACGATCAGGATTCGGTTCGCAGTACGCATCCCAATCACGTTGATGGTAGCGGGATCCGTTCGCGCGAGAAAGCAGAGCCGTTCTCCCGAGCTGTGCCGTGTGGCCGCGCGAGCTCGTCGGCGAAACTCCTACTGGTGTAGTATCTGGCGCATGCCTCGTAAGGGGGGGACGCCTCCCCGGCTCACCCCGCTGCAACTGGCCGTGATGCAGGTGCTGTGGTCGCGCGACGACGCGTCGGTGGCCGACGTGCAGCGCGCGATGACGGGACGGCGGCTCGCGCTCACGACGGTCGCGACGATGCTCGTGCGGCTGGAGCAGCGCGGACTCGTCACCCACCGCGTGGAAGGGCGGCAATACCTCTATCGATCGTGCGTGTCGCCGTCGGACGTGCGCGAAACGGTGACGCGGGAGCTGCTCCGCAGTCTGTTCGACGGCGACGTCACGGCGTTCGTCAGTCACCTGCTCGACTCGCGCAAGCTGACACGTGAGGAAGTCGCCGATCTGCAGCGCCTGGTACGCAGCAAGGCGCGACGATGATGACGGAGCACGCTCTGACGACGTGGCTCCTGACCTACGCCGCGCACGCCGCTCTTTTCGCGGTACTCGCGGCCGCCGCCGAGCGCACGAGGTGGGGGTCGGTTCCGTCGCGCCGCGATGCCCTCTGGAAACTGGCGCTCGTGGGCGGCGTCGTCACCGCCACCGTCTTCCTGGCCGCGGGCTCCGCGCCGTCCGGCGCGGCGGTTCGCCTGTCAGCGCCGGCCGGTATCGCGCCGGCGATCGAAACCGGCCGTCCGTCCTGGCTCGCCGCGGCGTGGATCGCGATCACGGCGGTACTGGCGCTGCGCGCGGCCGGCGTCTGGTACCTCAGCGCGCGCTGCGCGGGCCGTCGCCGTGCGGTTCGGCGCGGTCCGGCGCGCGCGATCCTCGATGAGATCCTCGGGCCCCAGGCTGATCGCGTGACGCTGACGTGCAGCCGCACGCTGGCGGTGCCGGTCGCGTTTACGCGCGAGATCTGCGTGCCGGTCCGGGCGCTGCGCGAGCTCCCGCGCGACGAGCTCCGCGCACTCCTGGCCCACGAAGCCGCGCACGTCGTTCGCCGCGACACCGCCTGGTTGATCGTCGCGGCGGCTGTTCGCACGCTGGGATGGTGGCAGCCGTGCAATCTCTTCGCCGCGGCGCGTCTGCGGGTCGCCATGGAGCTGTGCTGCGATGAGCGGGCCGCCGCGGGACCGCGCGAGCGCGCGGCGCTGGCGCGGTGTCTGGTGAGAGTGGCCGAATGGAGCGTGCACGAACCCGCGCCTGCGTTCGCCGCGATGGCGAGCCGTGGGTCAGCCTTGCGGCGGCGACTCGAGTCGCTGCTCGACGATGGGCCGCGCCGCGATCGGCGCGAGCGGCCGTGGCGTGCGGTCTCGGTCCTCGCGCTGCCTGCGGTCTGTCTCGCACCTGTGGTGACGGTCGCGGATTTCTCCCGCGTGATCCCTGCGGTCGCGGTGCGGCTGATCACGCAGGTACCCGCTTCCGAGGCGCCGGCCGCGGCGGCCAGCCCCTCATCCAGGCGCGCCGGCACGAGGCCGAGCCCGGTGCGGTTGCCGGCGCCGGTTGCCCCGGCGCCGATTCCCGCGCCGGTCGATCGCGAAGCGGTCTCCGCCGTTGCCCTCGACGCGCAAGCGACGCCGTCATCGACGGCCGCTGCGCCGAGCCCTCCGCAGGGTGCCACGCCGGCAGCCGCGCCGGGCACCCTCCGCGACGCGATTGCCGCCGCGCGGTTTCCCGCCCAGCCGGCGACATCCGGGACGCGGCTGGAGGTTCCCGAGAGGGAGCAGCGCGGCCCGAGCTGGGTCCGGCGCATCGGGGCCGACCTCACACGCCCGAAGCTCGACACGCCGTCTCCCGACGAGCGCGCCCGAAGCCGGTTCGCCCAGTACATGGGGCTCGAGCCCGCGCGCCAGAAATAGAGCCGCGACGCCAGACCACTACACATGTAGTAACGTCAAATACTACAAACGTAGTAACAAGGGAGGAACGGTATGGCGGCCGCGTTCGCGTTGTGGGCGGTGCTCGGGTTGAAGGGGCTCCAGGGGGGACCGCTCATCAGCGGCCGCGTGCTGGATGCGCAGACGGGCGAGCCGGTCGCCGGCGCCGCCGTCGTCATCGACGGCCGCAACGCCGCGGCGGCAGCCCCGGACGGCGCCTTCGCCCTACCGGCCGGCGCGGCGCGCCGGATCGACGTGCTGATCACCGCCGTGGGATATGCGTTCGTGACCCGCCGTGTGGACGTGACCGCGGCCGGCACGGATCTCGGCGAGGTCCGTCTGAACCGCGAATCGGCCGGCGTCACCGAGCGCGTCGAGGTCCGCGGCGGCGCGGCCGCGGACGCCTTACCTGCACGCACCCTCACGAAAGTGGATCTGCAGATGCTGTCGATGGTGGTCGTCGACGATCCGCTCCGGTCCGTGCACGCGTTACCGGGCGTGGCGGCCAACAACGACCTGAAGGCCGAGTTCTCGCTCCGGGGCGCCGCGTTCGATCAGATCGGCGTGTACGTGGACGGCGTCAGGACGGACGGGTTCGTTCATGCGCTCGCCGACTCGGGGACGACGGATGAGTTGTCGCTGTCGGTCGTCAATCAGGACACGCTCGCCTCGGCCGCGCTGACGCCCGGCGTCAACGACGCGCGCATCGGCGGCGTGACCGCCGGCGCGCTGGCGCTCGACACGCGCGAGGGCAACCGCGATCGCCTGACGGCGCATCTCTCCACCGGGTTCATCGTCTCGTCCGGTGTGCTCGAAGGGCCGCTGCCGCGCAAGCGCGGCTCCTGGCTGCTGGGCGGACGGACCACGCGGCTCGACTACGTTCAGCAGGCCGTCGACACCGTCGCCGGCACGGGCGACGACGATGACGACGAGACCGACCTGCAGTTCGGCGACGTCATCGGCAAGGCCGTGATCGACCTGTCCGCGCGGAACCAGATCACGGCGTCATGGCTCGCCGGCGCGTTCACGAGCGACGAGCCCTCCGGCGCGGATGCGAAGTCGTCGAACCGGCTCGGCATCGCCGCGTGGAGGGCGGTGGTGAACGCGCGGGTGTTCACGCGCGTGCAGGGGTTCGTGCTGTCGCGGGCGTATCGCGAACATGACGACGCCGGGCAGGAGACGGTGGACAACGGACAGCGGAGCGCCGGCGTCCGCGCCGACGTCGTATTCCAGGCCTCATCCGCGCATCAACTGCAGGCCGGCGTCTACGCGCAGGCCGTCGACGCGCACGCCGCGCGCGCGGATGGCCTCGGCGCCTTCGACGCGGGGCGGAACGAGATCTCCTGGTACGTGCAGGATCGCTGGACGCCGTCGTCGCGCGTGTCGGTCACCGCCGGCGCGCGCATCGAGAGCGCCGACGGCGAGACGGTCGCCGCCCCCCGGGTGATCGTCACCGGCGTGGCGCGCGGCTGGACGCTGCGCGCGTCGGCCGGAACGCAGTATCAGCTTCCGCCGCTCGCCGCGCAGTACGGCCTGCTGGCGAACCCGGGACTGCGGATGCCGAGGGCCGTCGAGTTCGGCGGCGGATTCGACCATGCGCTCGGCGCCGGCCAGACCCTGAGCGTCGACGTGTATCGCCGGCGCGACCGCGACGGCTTGTTCGCGCTCGCCGAGCCGCGCGTCGAGGACGGGCACCTGACGATTGCGCGCAATCCGTTTCAGAACGCGCTCGACGCGACGGCGCGTGGAGTCGAGGTGGCGATCCGCCGCGCGAGCGCGCGGCGACTCAGCGGATGGATTGGCTACGCCTACGGAGACGCGGCCGTCGTGGATCGCTTCGACAACCTCGCGTTTCCGAGCGACGCGGATCAACGGCACACGCTGAACGCGGTCGGATCGTTTCGTCTCTCCGGGACGCTCGCGCTCGGCGCGCAGTGGCGTCATGGGAGCGGCATGCCGCGCACGGGGTTCCTGCAGGCCGACGGCGCGAAGCTGGCGATCGGGACGGAGCGGAATCGCATCCGCCTCGCGCCGTACGACCGGCTCGATCTGCGCATCCGAAAAGTCTTCATTCCCCGCTGGGGCGTGTTCACCTTGTCGGGCGAGGTGCTCAACGTGCTCAATCGCATGAACGAGTACAACGTGGAGACGACGATCCTGTCGCTCGCGCAGACCGGCCAGTATGCCAGCGGACTGCGTCGCGGCTTCGGCGTCACGCCGTCGATCGGGCTGTCGGTGCAGTTCTGACGGCCAGCCGCGATACACTCTCCGCGTGAGCATCCTGGTCTCGACGATTCTATTCGTCACGGCATTCATCACGGCCGCGCCGGCGCCGCCCGACACCACGTGGCCGCAGTTCCGCGGGCACGGCGGCCGCGCGACGTCCGCGGTCTCGACGCTGCCGACGAAGTGGTCCACGACGATCAACGTGGCGTGGAAGATCGACGTGCCCGGCCGCGCGTGGTCCTCGCCGATCGTGTGGGGCGATCAGGTGTTCGTGACGACGGCGATCAGTTCGAAGGAGTTCAAGCAGCCCTCGCCCGGGATCTACGGCAACGACTACGTCGCGGAGCTGCAGAAGCAGGGGCTCTCGGAAGACCAGATCATGGAGAAGCTGCGGCAGCGCGATCTCGAGTCGCCGCAGGAATCGGGCGACGTGCAGTTCATGGTCTACAGCTTCGACGTCGCCACGGGCAAGCCGCGCTGGCAGCAGGAGGCGCACAAGGGCCCGCCGATCGGCGGCCGCCACCGCAAGAACACCTACGCGTCGGAGACGCCCGCGACCGACGGCGAGCGCCTCTACGTGCTGTTCGGCAACATCGGCCTGTTCTGCTATTCGATGGACGGGAAGCTGCTGTGGGCGCACAAGATCGAACCGCACGCGCGGTATCTCGATTTCGGCACGGCGGCGTCGCCCGTCGTCCACGACGGGCGCGTCTACGTGCTCGACGACAACCAGGAGGCGTCCTCCATCGAAGCGCTCGACGCGAAGACGGGCCAGTCGATCTGGAAGACGCCGCGCAACCACGTGCCCGGGATCATGAAGTCCGGCTGGTCGACGCCGTATATCTGGACCAACGCGCAGCGCACGGAAATCATCGCCATCGGCACGGGCGTGACGATCAGCTACGGTCTCGACGGCAAGGAACTGTGGCGGCTGAAGGGGGCGACGCAGGCGAACCCCACGCCGACCGAAGCCGATGGCCTGCTGATCATCGGCACGGGCTCGCAGGGTGAGTCGAACCGCCCGCTGTTCGCGGTGAAGCCCGGCGCCTCCGGCGACATCTCGCTGGCGCAAGGCGAGACATCGAACGCGTTCGTCGCATGGTTCCAGCCGCGCGCGGCCGCCTACACGTCGTCGCCGCTCGCGTACGGCGGGCGCGTGTACGTCGTCAACGACAACGGCGTGCTCCAGGTGTTCGACGCCAAAGCCGGCAAGGAGATCTACAAGGCGCGCGTCGGCGGGGTCGGCAACACCTTCTCCGCGTCTCCGTGGACGTATGGGGGAAAGATCTTCTTCCTCAGCGAAGAGGGTGATACCTTCGTCGTCAATCCCGGAGACACGTATGACGAGGTCGCGAAGAACAGCCTGGGCGAACTGGCGTTCGCCAGTCCGGCCGTTACACGCGACGGCCTGTTCATCCGCACCCAGTCGCGGCTCTATCGCGTCAAGTAGATCGCTGTCGCGCGCGGCCGCGGCGGCGATCGCCGCGGTCATGCTCAGCGCCGCGTGCGGCGGCCCGGCGCCGGCGTCCCCGGCTGCACCCGCGCAGCCATCGTCTCCGACGGCGCCCACGCCGGTTCCGCCGACGCCTACGAGCTGGGCGATCCGCGGCTCGGTCGTCAGCTCCACCGACTTCGTCACGCCGATCTCCGGCGCCGTCCTGACCTACGGCACCGATGCGCCCGTGACGACGGACGCGAGCGGCGTTTTCACGATCCTGACGACGGACAATTCCACGAAGCCGCTCACGATTGCGTCGCCAGGCTACCTGCTGCGCGAGACGTCGCTGACAGGAGGCGAGGCGAAGACGGGCCTGGTGTTCGATCTCATCGCGCTCGATCCGAAATTCCCGCACGATCAATATCGCGAGATGGTCCGGAACACGTACCAGGGCACGGCCGTCGAGCCGTCCAGGCACTGGACCTCGAACCCGAATCTGTTCGTCTGGACGACGTGGACGGACACCGGATTGCCGGTGAATCCCGCCGGCATCGAGAGCATCGTGTCCGACGTGCGGCGCGCGATTCCGCAGTGGAGCGGCGGCCGGCTGCAGCTCGGCCTGGTCGAGATGAGCGCCACGAACCGCCCGCGGCAGAAAGGGTGGATCAACCTCCAGTTCAACCGCTCGGGCAACTGGAGCCTGCTCGGAGAAGATCCCGGGTGGGTGCAGCTCGGGTTCGACCACACGTGCGGATCGCTCGGCGTCGTCCACGAGTTCGGCCACGCGATGGGGTACTGGCACACGCGGGTGACGCCGTCGATCATGGGCGGCGGTCCCGGCGCGTGCCGGCCGTTCGATCTGACGCCGAACGAAATGATGATCGCGCGCGCGATGTATGCCCGGGATCCCGGCAATCTCGAGCATGACAAGGACGGTCCGCCGCCCGCTCCGCCGCGTTATCAACAGACGGGCGTCGGCTTCAACGGCCGCTGAGGACCAGCGGCGGGCGAGCGATTGCTGGAGGCGGTCGCGCCCGCGAGATCGGGCGTGAGCGTCAGTATCGCGCACTGGGCACCGGCGACGTGAAGACCATATCGCATTGGTCGTGGGACGATCCGGTCTTCGCCCGGGGTGAGACGGACGGTGGGACCACGCCGGCGCGCCGTCCCGCTGACTCACGCGTCCGTCCCGCGTTCCGTCGAACCGTCACATTCCCGCGCTGCGCGATGGGCGTGCTCCGTCTATGCGGTCACTATGACGGCTGCCGGAACGCTCGCGATTCTGCTGCTGATCACACTGCCCGGCCCCGCGGATCCCGATCCGGCCTGTGCCCCGGGCCGGCGCGTCCGCGCGGTGGACGCGGGAGTGCAAGCGCTGCTCGACGACGCCGCGCGGCGATCCGTCACGATTCGCGGGTTGATGGATCGTCTCGCGTGCACCGACGCCATCGTCTACGTGGAGATCATGGCGTCGCCGAGCGCGGCGATGGCGCGGACGAAGCTCGTGACCGCGAGCGCCGACGCGCGCTTCCTGCGAGTAGGAATCAAGGCGACCGTGCAGTTTCCCGATATCACGCCGATCCTTGGGCATGAGCTCCAGCACGCCGTCGAGATCGCCGAACGGCCGGACGTGCGCGACGAGGACGCGATGCGAAGGCTCTTCGCGAAGATCGGCCGGCAGGTGGGGCACGACAGCTACGAGACCGACGAAGCGCACGAAGTGGAGCGTCGCGTGCGCGTGGAGATGAGACGGAAATAGCTTCCAGCTACCAGCTACCCGACGCGCCGCCGCCGCCGGAGCTTCCGCCGCCTCCCGAGAAACCGCTGTCGGAAGAGGACCAGCTGCTCCCGCTGTCGGAGCTCGAACTCCCGCCGACGCTGAAGCCGCCGATCGACGTCGTGCCCTTCGTCTTCATCTCGAACGCCTTCTGCTTGTACCAGGGCGTGCGCTTCAGACGGAGCTTCGCGATCGGGAAGCCGATCGCGTAAACGAGGAGCAGCAGGAACGTCCCGGACCAGCCGACGATGACGGACGGGAACGTGGCCCAGAACGGGATCAGGAACACGTAGATGAACCATCCGACGCCCGGTGTGGCGATCCCGATGAACGTGAAGAGGCCAAGGATCCCGAAGATGAAGCCGCCGATCAGGATGGCGCCCCACCACGGCAGCGGCGTGGCGCCGTCGCCGCCGCTCGAGGCGGACGCGGCGGCCGGCGCGCGATCCGTCGGCTCGCCGCGGCCTTCGAGCCGCGCGACAATCGCCGCGACGCCGTCCTCGATCCCCTTGTCGTAGTTGCCTGCCTTGAACGCGGGCGTCATCCACGTGCGGATGATCGAGCCGGCGGCGCCGTCGGGCAGCGTGCCCTCGAGCCCGTAGCCGACCTCGATGCGCATCTTGCGATCCTGCGGCACGACGACGACCAGGACGCCGTTGTCCTTCTCTTTCTGCCCGAGCTTCCACGACTCGAACACCTTGACCGCGTACTCCTCGATGCTCCTCGATCCGATCGTCGGCACGGTGAGGACGACGACCTGGTTCGTGGTCGCGGTTTCGTGCGCCTTCAGGACGTCGGTGAGACGCGTGCGCGCGCCCTCGCTGAGAATGTTCGCCTCGTCCACGACGCGGCCCGTGAGAAACGGGATGTTCGGCTGCGCCGCGGCGCGCGACGAGACGAGCGCAATCAGCAGGCACGCGAGCGCGGCGCGGTGAAGGCGTCTCATTCGCCGCGATCCTCGATGACGATGTCGGAGAGCTCGTTGCGGTCTCCGGCTGTGGGCGTGAAGCCCTTCGCGATGAGCAGCTGTTGGATGGCGGCGAGCGCGTCCTGCAGCGCCGCATACGGGCGGCGATCGCGCAGGTGCGGCGTCATCCGCGCGATGACGGCGCGCCAGTCGTCAGGCGACACGCGCCCGGCGAACCCCGTGTCGGCCACGATCTCGATCCTCCGCTCGAACACGCTCACGAAGACGAGGAGGCCGACGCGCCCGCTGGTCTTCGACAGCCCGTGGCGGAGGAACAGCGACTCGGCGTACTGCCGCACTTCCACTTCGGCGCGAACCGGCCGCAGGAGCAATCGCGCGAACGCCGGAATGAAGATGGCGGCGAGTTCCGCGATCGCGCCGGCGCCGAGCACGAGTATCACGTGCAGCCGCGCGGTGTCGTTCGTGGCCCATTGCGGCTGCAGCCGATCGGCGGCGACGAGCGCGAGCGCCGCCAGGGACGCGCCGAGCGCGAACGCCTTCCAGGGCAGCTCGGCGTAGCTGTCGGATTTGCCGGCGATCGCCGGAACGAGCTGCACGCCGGTCGCCGCTTCCACCCGGGCGACCTGCGCGCTCAGCGACGCCGATTCCTCCGGGTTCAGATGGTCGGTTGGAATGCGCCGGATTGTGTCACATTTGTCGGGCCATGGCGTTGTACCCGTGGATGCTGCTCGCCCTGCTCGTGACCGCGCTGGAGATGCGCGGCCTGGACGGCGCGGTCCTCCGCCCGCTCGAGCCCGCGCGCGCGTTGAACGTGCTCGTGTTCGTGACCTCCGACTGTCCCGTCTCCAACGGCTACGCGCCGGAGATCCAGCGCATCTGCCGCGCGTCCGCCGCGGCGGGGTCCGACTGCATGCTCGTGTACGAGGACGTCGGCGCCGGCGGCGAGGAGCTGCGACGCCACCGCACGGAGTTTGGCTACGGCGCCATGCCGGCCGTCTACGACAGCGACGGCCGGCTCGCCGCCCGCGCGGGAGCGACCGTGACGCCCGAGGTGGCGGTCGTGGATCGAAGCGGCGCCGTGCGGTACCTCGGACGGATCGACGACCGGTACATCGCGATCGGCCGGCAGCGCCGAACCGTGACGGCGCACGATCTCGAGGACGCGCTGGCCGCGGTGCTCGCGGGCCGGCGAGTGGCGGCCGCGCGAACGCAGGCAACAGGCTGTTTCATCGTTCCACCGGACAAGAGAAGGAAATCGCCATGACGCGTGTGTGGCCCGTGCTCGTTGTCGCCGCGCTTGCCGCCGCCGCCGCGCGGCCGGCCTCTCCGACTTTCAGCGAGACCATTGCGCCGATCCTCTACGACAAGTGCGTCACGTGCCATCGTCCCGGCGAAGCCGCGCCCTTTTCCCTGATCACATTCGCTGACGTGGAAAAGCGGGGCACGCTCATCGCGAAGGTCACCGCGTCCCGCTACATGCCGCCGTGGCATGCCGCGCACGGCTATGGCGAGTTCGCCGACGAACGGCGCCTGAGTGACGCCGAGATCGCGGCGATTCGCGAGTGGGTCGCGCGCGGCATGCCCGAGGGCGACCCCGCGAAGCTGCCGAAGCTGCCGAAGTTTCCCGACGGCTGGCAGCTCGGCACCCCGGACGTGATCCTCCGGATGCCGGCCGGTTTCGAGATCCCGGCGTCGGGCCCCGACGTATACCGCAACTTCGTCGTGCCGTCCGGACTCGTCGAAGACAAATGGGTGCGCGCGATCGAGTTCCGGCCGAGCGCCCGCAAGGCGGTGCACCACGTGCTGTTCGCGTACGACGCGACCGGCGCGTCGGCGAAGATCGACGGCCGCGACGGCAAGCCTGGGTTCGGCGGGATGGGCCGCGTCGGCGTCGGCGCGGCGACGGGCGGCGCCGGCCCGCTCGGCGGCTGGGCGGTCGGCGCGACCCCGCAGTCGTTTCCGCCGGGCGTGGCGCTTCCGCTGCCGAAGGGATCCGACCTCGTGCTGCAGATGCATTTCCATCCGACCGGGAAACCGGAGGTCGAACAGTCGACCGTCGGCATCTACTTCGCCGACCGACCGCCCGAGCGCCGGCTGTGGTCCCTCCAGATCCCCGCGTTGTTCGGGTTCGGCGCCGGTATCGACATTCCCGCGGGCGAGAAGCGCTTCACGATCGAGGACTCGCTCACACTGCCGGTGGACGTCAACGCGTTCTCGATCGCCGCGCACGCGCACTACGTCGCCAAAGAGATGAAGGCCGAAGCGACGCTGCCGGACGGCCGCACCCAGCCGCTGCTCTGGATCAAGGACTGGGACTTCAACTGGCAGGATCGCTATACCTACAAGTCCGTCGTGGCGCTGCCGAAGGGCACGCGGATCGACGTCCGGATCGTGTACGACAACTCCGAGGACAATCCGCACAATCCCGCCGCGCCGCCCAGGCGCGTGCAGTGGGGAGAGCAGTCGTTCGACGAGATGGGCAGCGTGCTGATCGCCGTGCAGGCGTCGCGAAAGGAAGACGAGCCCGTGCTGCAGCAGGCGCTGGCCGAGCGCGCGCGCGCCGCGATCGCGCGAGCGACGCTCAACGGCACGATGCGGCGGCTGCTCGAACAGCGCGCACGCGGGGGACAGTAGGCAGCTTCCAGCTTCCAGCTTCCAGCTTCCGGCTTCCGGCTTCCGGCTTCCGGCTGCCGGCTGCCGGCTGTCAGCTGTTAGCCGGGATCACGTGCTCGAACGTGACACCGGCTTCCTCGCCGGTGCCGCACTTGCGAACCAGCACCGTGCCGCGCCAGCCGCCTGGATGGATCGGCGTGCCCGGATCGCCTCCCTTTTTCGGGGACGTCGTCAGATACACCTCGTCGACGAGGCGCAGATCGAGCAGCTGCGCCGCGAGCGTGCGGCCGCCGATGCACGAGACCGTATCGATGCCGCAGGTCCGCAGCCACGCGAACGCGGCCGGCAAGTGGTGCTCGTCGGTCATCACGAACATCCGCATCCACGGACGCTCCTCGATCGCGGCGCGCATGCGTTCGGCTGCGGCCGGGACGGTCAGCACGATCGCGGCGGCCGATGGCACGTTGAACATCAGCATGTCGTCGATCGGCAGGCCGCGCAGCGTCGCGACGATCTGCACCGGGTGGCGCGGAAGCCCCATCGACGTCCGCAGCGCGACGAGCTCGGGATGCCACACCGACAGCACCGCGTTTCCGGATCGGATCGTTTCAGCGCCCGCCAGCACGCCGTCCGCCGCGACTCGCGAGAGGCCTTCGTAGATGACATGCGTGTCGGTGGTGCCGCCTCCGAGCGACGCAGGGTTCGACGTGCCGGTGTTGCCGTCGGCCGACTGGACGAACACCAGCGAGCAGGACGGCCGATCGCTGTGCGAGTTGGAGACGTAGAACGGGCCTCCGAATCGCGCGTGCGTCCAGGCGTTGCCGACGTGGCGGGCCCATGCCGGGTCCGCGTCAATCTCGGTTCGATAGGGCGGCAGCGGCGCCGCCAGCGCGGCGGCGGCTTTGTCGCTGGCGTAACGCTCGAATCGCGCGTCCCAGCAGTCCTGCGTCACGCGGCGTTCCGGCGGCCCGTGACGGTGCGTAGGACGCAGTGATGCTCCGGATAGCGCCGCAGGCGCCCCAGGATCGCGGCGGCGAGATCCCGCGCGCTGCACGGTTCGGTCACGGCCAGATCGAAGCCCGCGTCGACCGCCTCGCGCCGCTGCTGCGGCAGCGTGTCCTGCGGGACCAGCGCGACCAGCACGCGGCGTCCGAAGCGCGGCTTTGCGCGCATGCGCGCCGCCAGTTGCGGCAGACCTTGGGACGATGGCGGCCGGACGATGACCGCGTGGTAGTCCTCGATGGATTTGTCGACAGGTACGTCAGCCGTTTCCACCACGTGGAACCCGAGTGACCGCAGCGCATCCGTATGAGTCCGCTCGAGTCCGTTCGCGTTGATGTACAGAATCGCGCACTGCCTCACTGCAACCTCCGCCGCAACGATGAGAGGCAACGGCTGTGCCATGACTCACGGTTGACTCAGCGGTCGGGGACCTGGCGCTCCAGCTCTTCGAGCCACGCGTCGGCGTGCGAGTCGCTGGGCGCCCGCCAGTCGCTGCGGGGCGACAGCGAGCCGCCGGACCCGACTTTCGGTCCGTTCGGCAGCGCGGATCGCTTGAACTGGCTGGTCTGGAAGAAGCGCTTCAGGAACGTGCCCAGCGTCCGCTTGATCGCGGCGCGATCGTACGCGTCGCGCCACGCGTGCTCGGCGAGGAACGCGACCCGGCTCGGGCGGTGGCCGAACCGGCTCACGTAATAGAGAAAGAAGTCGTGCAGCTCGTATGGGCCCAGGACGTCCTCGGTCGACTGCGACGGCACCAGCTCGGGCGAGATCTTCGTGTCGAGGATCGACTGCAGCACGCGTCCCGCCTGCTCGCTGAACTGGCCGCTGCCGATCGTCCAGCCGATCAGGTATTTGATCAGCGTCTTGGGGACCGACGCGTTCACGCTGTAGTGCGACATGTGATCGCCGACGCCGTAGGTGCACCAGCCGAGCGCGAGCTCGCTGAGATCGCTGGTGCCGATCACCATCCCGTTGTGCAGGTTCGCGAGCCGGAACAAGTGCGACGTGCGCTCGCCGGCCTGGACGTTCTCGAACGTGATGTCGTGGACTTCCTGGCCATCCGCGTAGGGGTGCTGCAGATCCTTCAACATCTGCAGGCACGACGGTCGGATGTCGATCTCCGCGCTCGTGATGCCGAGCGCCTTCATCAGGTCGAGCGCGTTCTTTCGCGTGTGGTCCGTCGTCGCGAAGCCCGGCATCGAGAACCCGAGCACGTTGGCGCGTGGAAGCCCCAGACGATCCATCGCGTGGACCGTGACGATCAGCGCGTGCGCGGAGTCGAGCCCGCCGGAGACGCCGATGACCGCCTTCGTGATCCCCGTGCTCGCGAACCGCGACGCAAGACCCTGGACCTGGATGTTGTACGCCTCGCGGCACCGCTCGTCGCGCGCGGCGGGATCGCTCGGCACGTAGGGCAGGCGCTCGACGTGCCGCTGCAGCGCCACCGGCACGCGCGGACGTTCGAACGGGACGGTCACGTGCCGCCACGCGTGCGATCGGGCGGCGGCCGCGGCGTCGTTGAAGCTCGTCATCCGGACGCGCTCCTGGACGAGCCGTTCGATGTCGATGTCCGCAAGCACCATCTGATCGCTGGAGGCAAAGCGTTCCGTCTCCGCGAGCCGTGTCCCGTTCTCGTAAACGAGTCCATGGCCGTCCCACGCGAGGTCTGTCGTCGACTCGCCGGTTCCGGCGGCCGAGTACGCGTATGCCGCCACGCACCGTCCGGACTGCGAGGCGCACAGCGTGCGGCGGTAGTCCGCCTTGCCGATCGTGATGTTGCTCGCCGAGAGATTCAGCAGCACGGTCGCGCCGGCGAGCGCCGCATGCGAGCTCGGCGGAATCGGCACCCACACGTCTTCGCAGATCTCGGTGTGGATGACGCAGTCGGGCGTCGACTCGAGGCGATAGAGGATGTCGCTGCCGAACGGCACCGTATGGCCGAACAGCGTCAGTTCGCGCGTGCCCGCGTGGCCGCCGGGCGTGAACTGACGCCGCTCGTAGAACTCGCGGTAGTTGGGGAGATATGTCTTCGGCGTCACGCCGAGAATCGCGCCGTTGTGCACGACGACGGCGCAATTGAACAGTTTCTGCTCGACCTTGAGCGGCGCGCCGACGACGAGCATGCATGCGATGTCGCGCGACTCCTCGACGACCGTCCGCACGGCCGCGAGCGACGCTTCGAGCAGCGCGTCTTGATGAAAGAGATCCTCGTTCGAGTAGCCCGAGAGGCCGAGCTCCGGAAAGAGCGCGACGGTCGCGTGGGCGGTGCCCGCCTTGCGCGCCAGCTCCATCGTCCGCGCGGCGTTCTGCGCCGGACTGCCGAGGCGGACGGACGGAATGCAGACGGCAAGTCGGACGAACCCGTGTCGATACACGGAGTCGAAGGGAAGGTCGCGCATTCAGGCGAGATTCTATTCTTATCCGAGGGCGCCAGCTGGAACTTCGATTGCAGCGTGCAGAATCGAGGTTTTCATGCGCAGCTCAGCCCATATCAAGGGACACCCGATCCACCCGATGCTGATTCCGTTCCCGTTCGCGTACCTGCTCGGCAGCGCGGCGGTCGACGCGTGGGCGCGCGCCACGGACCGGCCCCAGCTGTACCGGACGGGGCGTCACCTCAACGCGATGGGGCTCGCCACGGCGCTTGCCGCGGCCGTCCCCGGCATCATCGACTACCTCTTCGCGGTTCCGCCGAAGAGCTCCGCGCACAAGCGCGCGACCAATCACGCGCTCGCCAACGTCGCGGCGCTCGGGCTGTTCGCGCTCGCGCGGGCGGGACGGCGATCCGATGACGACGCGCCGCCCGCGCCGTGGGCCTTCGCGGCCGAAGCGTGCGGGGCTGCCGCGCTCGCCGCCGGAGGATGGATGGGCGGGACGCTCGTGTCGCGCAACCAGATTTCCGTGGATCACCGTTACGCGGAAGCGGGGAAGTGGCAGGTCGAGACGCGCCTTCTCGAAGACGCGAAGGATGCCGGCGGCGTGGACGTGGGCGGCGTGGACGACCTCCAGGTCGATCAGATGAAGCTGCTGCGCTTCGGCGCGCGCCGTCTCGTCCTCGCGCGGACGGCCGAGGGATACGTGGCGTTCGACGATCGCTGCACGCATCGCGGCGGTCCGCTGTCGGACGGCGCGCTCGCCTGCGGCGTCGTCCAGTGTCCGTGGCACGGCTCGCAGTTCGACGTCCGGACGGGCGCCGTGAAGCACGGGCCCGCGGAGGAAGGCATCGCGACCTATCCGGTCGAAGTCCGGGACGGGCGCGTTCGCGTCACGCTGGCAGATACTCTCGTTCCCGCGCCCTGAGCGCCTTGTAGCGCGTGAACACGTCGCGCTCGCTCTCGAGTCCGAGCACCGATCGCCACGAGCTGCCGCGGAACGTGTGCGCGAGCATCTCCGGCGCGTGCCGCGCGACGAAGCCGGGGTAATGCCGGAGGACGGCGGGCAGGTGCCGCAGCTTCATCCACCGTTCAGCGCGCCACCGCAGGAACTCGATCTCGTCGGCGTCGAGATGCGCCGTCTTCACGACCGCGGTCGTCCCGTCGTACTCCTCGAACCGATCGTTCACGATCAGGTTGCGCTCGCGGAAGTCGTTCGTCATCGGCGTGCCCGGATACGGCGTCGGGTGCTGGATGTAGGGCCAGTCGACGTGCTGCCGCGCGAACGCGAGGTTCGATTCGATCGATTCCCGCGTGTCGTCCGGATTGCCGACGATGATGCCGCCGACGACGTGGAGACCTTCGCGGTGCAGCGCGTCGATCGCCGCCATCGTCGCATTCCCCACGCGCCGGCCTGACTCGCGCTGCGCGTTCTTCGCCGAGGCGCGCAGGAACGCGAGATCCTCGTCCAGGATGTTCTCGATGCCGAGGAACACGTAGCGGAACCCGGCCCGGCGCATGAGCGGCGCGAGCGTCGCGCCGTGCGACGCGATCGAGGAGGTCATCGCCTGCACGATGTAGTGGATGTCGTTCAGGCCGGCGTCGACGATGGCGCGGCAGAGCGTCTCGAACCGCGCGACGTTGAGCGTGATGTTGTCGTCGACGAGAAAGATCGCGCGCGCCCCTCGTGCCCGCGCGTCGGCGATGTCGGCGAGCACCCGCTCGAAATCGAACGTGTGGAAGTTGCGGCCGCGCATCTCGATGATCGAGCAGAAGCTGCAGTCGTACGTGCAGCCGCGCGACGTTTCCACGATGTCGATTGGCCGGCCGAGGAACGTATAGCCGGACAGGACCCGCGCGTCCCGCTTCGGCAGCGCGATGCCGCCGCCGTCCAGATCGCTGACGGGCCGCGGCGGCGTCAGCGTGAATCCGGCGCCCGGCGACGCGCGGTAGGCGAGCCCGGGTATCCCGTCGAACGGCCGCCTTCGGTCGAGCGCCTCCAGCAAGGCGCGGAACGTGAGCTCGCCCTCGCCGCGGACGACGAAGTCGACTCCGCTCTCCGGCGATTCATACACGTGCGTCGCGAGGCTGGGATCGTACCCGCCCACGACGGCGGCGATCGACGGCTTGATCGAGCGAAGCAGCCGGATCAGCCGCAGCGCCGTACGGCGCTGGAAGGTCATGATCGAGAGGCCGACGACGTCGGGATCGATCTCGCGCATCAGGCGCGCGGCGGTCGCGGCGACGGTGCGCTGCGCCAGGATCAGGTCCGCGACGGCGACATGGTGGCCCGGCCCGGCGTTGCCCGCCAGCGACGCGAGGGCGCCGTTCGGCATGCGCATCGTGAGCGCAGGCGTGTGCTCGAACGAGTCGGGCATCGAGAAGAGGAGTGCTCGCATCCGCGCGTCTCGACGGCCCCAGCATACTCCTGCCGCTTGACAACCACTCGCAGCCCTGTTAAAACGAGGCCTAGGTAAACGATGCCTCGTGAAGACGGCCTGCCGCCCGGAACGCTCATCATGCTCATCCTCCGCGTGCTCGCGGCGGGTCCGCTCCACGGCTACGCGATCGCCCAGCGCATTTCGCAGCTCTCGAACGACGAGCTGAGCGTCGAGGAAGGATCGCTCTACCCGGCGTTGCAGAAGCTGCTGCTGAAGGGATGGGTGAAGGCTGCGCCGGCGATCTCGGAGACGGGGCGTTCGGTGCGCGAGTACACGCTGACGCCGGGCGGGCGCAAGCAGCTCGACGCGGAGCGGACGAAATACCGGCGGATGGCGCTCGCGATCGACGCCGTCATGAGGAGCGCATGAGTCTTCCGGGAGAGTGGTACCGGCGAATGAAGTACATCCTCAACCGCGGCGAGCACGACGAGCAGGTGCGCCGTGAGATGGAAGCGCACCGGGAGCGGCTGGCGAGCCCGTCGCGGTTCGGCAATACGCTGCGGCTGCGCGAGGAGGCGCGGGACGTCTGGGGCTGGCGCTGGCTCGACGACCTGGCGCACGACGTGCGCTACGGCGCGCGGACCCTCATCGCGAGCCACCGGACCTTCGCGATCACGGCGCTGCTCACGCTCGCGATCGGCATCGGCGCCACGACCGCGCTCTTCACCGTCGTGAGCGCGCTGATGCTGCGCCCGCTGCCGTTTCCGCAGCCGGACCGGCTCGTGCAGCTCCACGGCACGACCGCGCGCCCGCCGTTCTTCCGCCAGGTCAGGAATCTCGATCGGTACCGGCGCGAGAGCACGTCGTTCGACGGCATGACCGCGTATGAGGTCGGCGCGCGCTACCGGCGCGAGGGCGGCAACGCGGAGCGCGTGATGGCGGTGCGCACGGAAGGGGATTTCTTCGGCGTGCTGCGCGTGCCGGCGCTCTACGGCCGCACGTATTCGTCCGCCGACGGTCCAACGTCCATCGTCGTCAGCGAGTCCTTCTGGCGGCGCCGTCTCTCGTCGCGCGGCGACGCGGTCGGAAGCGCCATTGATCTCGACGGCCGCGCCTACACGATCGTCGGCATCATGCCCAAGTGGTTTCAGTATCCGTATCGGGCCGGATCGCTCCTCCGCGGCTCCGCCGAGGAATCGCGCACGGATCTCTGGATGCCGCTGGAGCTGACGCGCCCACTCGCCAACGCCGGCAACGTGACAGGCCGCCTCAAGCCCGGCGTGACGATCGCGGCCGCGCAGGCGGAATTGAGCCTCATCGCGGCGCGTCTGGAGGCGGAAGACGCGCGGAACGCCGGACGCGGGATCGAGGTCGTCGCGCTCGCGGAGGAAGTGGTCCCGCGCGAAACGCGGCGGCTGCTCGGGCTCCTGTTCGGCGCCGTCGGCATCGTGCTCGTCCTTGCGTGCGCGAACGTCGCGAACCTGTCGCTCGCGCGGATGACGCTGCGCTACCGCGAGATCGCGGTCCGCGCGGCGATCGGCGCGTCGCCGTTCCGACTGGTCCGCCAGCTGCTGGCGGAAAGCCTCTTTCTCGCGGCGGCCGGCGGGATCGCGGGCCTGCTGCTCGCGTGGTGGATCATGGCGAAGCTCGTCGCGATGGCGGCCCCCTACCTGCCGCGCGCGCACGAGGTCACGCTCGACTGGCGCGTGTTCGCGTTCATGATGCTCGTCTGTGGCGCCTGCGGCGTGCTCGTCGCCGTCGTGCCCGCGTGGATGGCCGCGCGCCGCGATCCGCGGGGCGCGCTGGCGGAAGCGGGCGATCGCGGGACGATGGGGCCGGCGCAGCGCCGCCTGCGCAGCGCGCTCGTCGTCGTCGAAGTCGCGCTCGCGTTCATGCTCGGCGTCGGCGCGACGATGCTGCTGCGCGAGCTGGCGCGTCTCCATGCGACCGACGCGGGGCTCGTGCGCGAGAACGTGATCACGTTCCACGTCGGCCAGCAGCGTGACGCGCCCGGCGGCGCGCGCCGCTTCTACGACATGGCGGACCGCGTCACGGCCCTGCCCGGCGTCCGCGCCGCGGGCTTCGCGCAGATGCTGCCGCTCCAGAGCTGGGGGTGGAGCAGCAACTCGACCGACTTCCGCGTCCGCGGCCGTCCGCCGCGCGCGCAGGAGTTCGAGATCGAGCTGCGCTACGTGACGCCGGGTTATTTCGACGCGCTCGGCATCCCGATCCGGCGCGGCCGGGGCTTCACGACGTCCGATATCGAGGGCGCGCCGGGCGTCATCGTCGTCAACGAGTCGCTGGCGAAGAAGGCGTTTCCCGGCGAGGATCCGATCGGCCTCGTCACCACCCGCGGGACGATCGTCGGCACCATCGCGGACGTCAGGCAGGTGCATCTCGACGCGCCTGCGCTTCCCGAGGTGTATTACCCGATCGCGCAGAACTGGTCGCAGGTGTCCGACCTCGGCATGACGCTCGTCGTCCGGACGCAGGATCCTCCGGAAGCGCTCATCGATCCGATCCGCGCGGCGATCCGCGAGGGCGCGCCCGATCGCGCGGTCTTCGGCATCAAGACCATCGAGCAGGTCGTCGCCGAGTCGCTCGCCGGGTTCACGCTCTCGCTGTGGATCGTCGTGGGGTTCGCGGCGCTGGCAATCGGTCTCGCGCTCGGCGGGACCTACGGCGTGATTTCGTATCTCGCGTCCTCGCGCACGCGCGAGTTCGCGATCCGCGTCGCGCTGGGCGCCGATCGCGGCCGCGTGGTGCGGTTCGTGATCGGCCAGGGGCTGTGGCTCACCGTGGCGGGGCTCGCGCTCGGCGTGCTCGGCGCGCTCGCGGCGGCGCCGCTCGTCGAGTCCGCGCCGGTCGCGGTGCGCCGGCCCGACGTGGTCACGCTGACGCCCGTTGCCGTGCTGATCGTCCTCGTCGCCGTGATCGCCGCCCTCGTCCCCGCGCGCCGCGCGTCGCGCGTCGATCCGATGACGGCGCTGCGGTCGGAGTGATTACGTCCAGAGCGGAACGCCCGCGCGGCGGGCGGCGGTGCGAAGCGGGCCGTCCTTGCATCCTAACGACAACGCGCGCCGTTGCGCGAGCTCCAGATAGGCCGCATCGTAAACCGACAGGCCGTGTTTGACGGCGATGTCCGAGAGCTGGGTGAAGGCCGTCAGCGCGGCCATGTCGTGGTCGACGCGGACCGGGAGACCGGCGAGCCATTGAAGGCCCAGGACGCGGTCGTCGTCAGTGAGCTTGCGGCGTCGCACGAGCACGAGCAGCGCGTTGGCGACCTCCAATGGCCAGAGGGCCGGGACTTCCAACGCGGCGCCCTCTTCGAGGGCGTCCAGCATCGCTTCGGTTTCGTCGGTTCCCTGATCGGGATGAATCCAGGCCACGGCGACCGACGCGTCCGCGACGAACTTTCGGGTCACAGCCGGCCGTGTTCGATGGCGGCGCGAACCTCGCGATCGGTGAGTCTCGACTTCGCGCGTCTGCGGATCCGCTGCTGCAGTTCCCGCAACCCCTGGACGCTCCGGCGCACGTCGTCGAGACGCCTCGCGCCTTCCGGCACCAGCCGCGCGACGGGCTTGTCGTGCCGGGTGATCACGATCTCTTCGCCGCGCGACACACGCTCCAGGAGTTCGCCGAAGCGGGTCTTGGCCTCGAATGCGGTGACTTTAGGCATGTCAGTGATTTAACCAGTCATTGACTAGTTTAGCATGCCCCCGGGGCGCTTAGAAGCCGACGCTGAGGCCCGCGGACAGGCGCCGCGGCGGGGGGAATGCGTCGCGCAACAGAAACAGGCGGTACTCGATCCGGAGTTTGATCGGCCCGGCGACCTGAACCTTGGTGCCCATGCCGGCCACGATCGTCTCCTGCAGTTCGGCGCGATGGGAGTCGGCGTACGCGCCGAATCCGGCGATGCCGTACACGGGCGAGCGGCGCACCTTGAGCGGCGTTGGGATGAACCAGGCGAGGGTGATCGACCCGGCCTCCTCGCCGCTGCCCCGTGTTCCCGCGTATTCGAGCTCCCCGCCGCCGCCGGCCTTGCCAAAGCCCCACGCGTACCCGATCGCGGGCTTCGCCCTCGCGGCGGAGTAGACACCGGTGAGCACCGTCATGCTTCCCGAGGTCTGGGCCGCCGCCGTCGGGGCGCCGGCCAGGACGATCAGTGGAACGAGCAGCGCAAACCGCGTCATGGCGCCTCCCGCCGGTAAGGCGCGGGACGCGTATTCTCCGGCTCATGGCAATCTGATAGAATGCGTGTTCGCTCACCCGCCGGCCGGCGTAGCTCAGTTGGTAGAGCAGCTGATTCGTAATCAGCAGGTCATCGGTTCAAGTCCGATCGCCGGCTCCAGTTTCCTGAACAATTTCGCGACTTTCAACCGGCGCGCGGCGCGCTGGCGGCCGGTTGACCCCCTAACTGACCCCCTCACGCTTTGAACACCGCGTCCATGTGATGCGCGGCCTTCGCCGCGGTCTGCTTCGCGAGGTGCGCGTAGAGGTCCGACGTCACGCGCAGCTCGGAGTGACCGAGGAGCATGCTGACTTCGGCCAGCTGCACGCCTTCCGCGATCAAGAGGCTCGCGGCCGAGTGGCGCAGGTCGTGGAAGCGCACCCGCGGCAGCGTGGCCGCGTCCAGGAGCTCGTGGAGCGTGCGCAGCACGTTGCGCGGGGATAGGGCCGTCCCGACCTTCCGGCCGCCGCCACGTCGCGCGTAGGTCGTGAACACGAGGCCCGTCTCCTGGTAGTCGGCACCCGCCTTGAGCCGTTCGGCGCGCTGTCGCGTGCGATGGCTGCGCAGCGCGTCGATGCAGACCTGTGGCAGGGAGAGCGTGCGGCGGCTGCGCGCCGTCTTGAGACTCTGGAGGACCAGCGCGCGGTTGACGCGCTGGAGCTGCTGGCGCACGCGCACGTCGCCCGTCTCCAGGTCGACGTCCTCCCATTTGAGGCCGGTTGCTTCGCCGAGGCGGAGGCCGCACGCGAGTGCGACGGAAAACAGCGCGCCGAGTCGATGCCGGCCGGCGATCGCGAGGAACGCCCGCGCCTGGTCGACGTCGAGCGGCGCGATCGCGCGGCTGGTCACCTTTGGCACCTTGACCAGGGCGGCGGCGTTGATCGTCACGAGCTGGAGCCGTTGCGCGTCGGAGAGCGCGGAGCGCAGCGTCGCGTGTGCGAGCACCACGCGGCGCCGGGCGCCGTGCTGCGTCTTCTGCTCGAGCAGCCACCGCTGTACGATCGCCGGCGTGAGTTGCTCCAGGCGCAGCGCGCCGAAGGCGGGCACGAGGAACCCGTCGATCGCGCGACGGTAGCCGCGGCGCGTGCTCGGCCGCCACGCGTCGCTGTTCGTCGCGAACCACTCGCCGAGATACGTCGCGACGGTGGGTGTGCTCGTGGTTACGAGCTGCCCGGTGACTTGCCGGCCGGCGAGTCGCTTGAGTTCTCGCACGGCGGCCGCCTGAGTATCGGCGAAAGCGCTTCTTCGCCTACGCTTGCCGTCAAGGCCGCGTCCGATATCAACGCGCACTTCCCATCGCCCGTCCTTTCGTTGGCGAATGCTGCCTTCTCCCCGGCCGCGTCGTCGTGTCGTCATTGCTCTGCTCCCTTCGTCGGGAAAACTTCCCGCATGTAGTAGCGTCGCTGGCACCGGTCTGAACAGAATTTCCGCTTGCCCGCGCGCAAGAAAATCCGTCCACATCGATTTCCCGTGGCGAAGGTTGATGGGCAGCGCTGAAGCCGTCCACGAAATGAGCGGGTGAGCGTAATTGCCTGGAGCTGAAGTAGGTCGCCCGGATTTCCCGCGACTTCCATCTGATATCCGCCGCCGCGGTTCAACGCTGCGCGAATGGTGACCCGAGGAATGGACCAAGTCAGCCCGATCGGACGCTGCTGATAGTCGGTCACGGCCTGTATCAGATCGCGGAGTTGCTTCGTCCAGCGTGCAACGTCGCGATCGTTGGCTGTCGTCAGTATGGAGGCTGCGCGTGGATCCGGTGCCATGTCTCCAATATTCGCTTTGGCGAGGTCAGAGAGCACTCCGCGCGCTTGCCGCGGCGCCGCGGACTGTGTCACATCGATCAGCCGTTGTAGCAGTGTGTCCATGCGTCTCCTCGTATAGCGTTTTTCAGGCATCTGTAACCTCATGACGCGTTATTTACATTGGATAGTGAATTCTGTCAATGTCTATCCGTTATCTAACTGAACTTCGGCGGAGGCATATGAACACTACAGAACGACTGCTGTATCGACCGGCGGAAGCTGCCGACGCGATGGGAATCAGCCGAACAAAAATTTACGGGTTGATGGCGTCCGGTGATGTTCCTAGCGTGCGCGTCGGTGGGTCGCTTCGGGTCCCGGTTGCTGCCTTGCGGGAACGCATTGAACGACAGCTCGCAGAGAGCGTGAATCGGTAGAAATGCCCGGGTGCTGCTGCTTGCGCGGCTGGTGGCGCGAGTGGAGACGTCTCCACTTGTCGCGCTGGGGTGTCGTCTGATGGCGTTTGAGCATGTTCGCGCGGTGTTTCCGTCGCTGCCTGGTACGACGCTGAGTGTCCACGCGAAGATGATCCTGCTTTGGATCGCCTGGCGAATCAACCGCAACACGCAGGATACGTTCGTTGGTGTCCGTCGACTAATGGTTGATTCCGGGATGTCGAATCGCGGTGTGCTGTCAGCACTCGCGTCGCTGAAAAATCTCGGCTACATCAACATCGAGCCCGGCTGTGGAACGCGGCCGCCGCGCTACAGCATCAATTATTCGGTGCTCGGCGTCTCAGCGCTCGTCGCCAGTGGTGAGCCGCGCTCACCGCTGGGTAGCAATGCTAGTGGTGAGCCGCGCTCACCACTGGGTGGCAATGTTAGTGGTGAGCGCCGCTCACCGCTAAGTGGCTGCCTTAGTGGTGAGCGGCAGACGTCTAGTGGTGAGCGTGAGACGCCTAGTGGTGAGTCTGGCTCACCAAAACCAATAGATCAACCTGTACAGGTAACCAAGAGCGCGCGAGATCTCGCGCGCGCGAAATGGGCGTTCACCGGGAAGGTTTTGTGTGTAACACCTGCGCAGGAGCAGTTGATTGTCCGGGAAGCGGGCAAGGCCTTAGACGGCGTCGATCTGAGGCAGTGGTATGCCGCGATTGACGCACGCCTCGTTGCATCGCGAGAGCCGTTCGATGTGCTTGTTGTGTTGCGGGACAGCGTTCGAGACCGCGGCGGTCTGACGGCTGATGGAACGCTGACGTTCGTCACCTGCGGACATTGCGGGGAAGCCAGGGAGGGCCGATATCGAGCCGGTGTCCCTGTGGCCGCGCCCTGTCCCTGTGCTGGCGTGGAGAGGGCGCGCGCGTGAGGTCTGTTCGTTGTCGAGGGTGTGGCGATCGGTTCACGCCGGTGCGCCGTAGCCAGTTGCATTGTCGACCGAGTTGCCGGCGGCAGCGGAAGCCGCTATTGGTGCTTGTTGATTGTGATACCCCCACCCCCGGCGGCTTAGGTTCTTCCGACTATGCGCCTATGCGGGTGAGCGGGGGCGCATCCAAGCGCTAGTCGCCATTCGGTTTTTGGGTTCGCGGGGTGGGTTCGCGTTGTTGGTTCGCGGGTGCGCGGTGGGAGGTTCGCAAAGATGCATGCGCGTGTTCGGTCGTTGCGCGGGTTGGCCGCTGTGCTTGGTGTTTCAGAAACCGCTGTGCGCAAGGCGGAAGCGCTCGGCGTGTTCGGCGACAGCATTCAGCGCTGCGGTCCGAAGTCGATCCCCGAAGTCATCAACATGCAGTCCGCGTTGGACGCGTGGCAATCCAGTGGCCGGCGCATTCGACATGCCGCTGACTCTGGGGCGGTTCGGCTGACGCTGACGTGTGGTGGGCGCGGCATCCCGTGCTGGATGACGCCGGAGGACGCGGCGCAGTTGGCCCGCGACGTCCAGGCCGCCGCGCTGTGTTTCTCAAAGCGTAAGGGTGAGGGGGTTACGGATGTTTGAGTCACTTCGGTTTTGGAAGCGGCGTCCCGCGGTGGAGACGTCTCCACTCGCCGGCGTGCTAAAGATTCGCCTTGGCGTGGCGCGTGACGGCGCGACCGTGCAGCTCGTGGTGATCGTGAACGACGCCGACGAAGCGACGGCGCCGCGCGTGCCGCTGACCGGTCACGACGCGCGCGAGTTGGCCGCGCTGCTCTACGGCGCCGCGGCGTCCGCCGATCCCGCCGGTCACCAGGCGATGATCGACGCCGGCGCACGATCGCTTGCGGAGGAAGTCACGCTCGCGACGTTGCCCGTCCAGGGGACGCACTGATGGCCGAAGACGCGACGGGCGAGCGCGTGCGCATCGACGCCGCGCGCCGCGCGCGGCTTCAAACGCTGCTGGTCGCTCAGCGTGATGATCAGCCGACAGCGACGACACTGGCGCTTCAAGTGGGCGACGAAGTCGGCCGGTGGATGGCGACGCGTGGCGCGTCCTGGCGAACGCTCGACGTGAATAGCGCGACACTCGCTCGTTGTCTCAAGGGCGGGGACGTCAAGCTGAGTTCCGTCGCCGCGCTGGCCGAGGCGCTTGGATGCGATGCGATGATTCACTTCGTGCCCCGTTGGCGCGGTGCTTTCGTAGACGAAAGCACCCCCTTGTCGGGCGACTCCAGCCGTTGCATTCTGCCGATAAACACTGTCGGGGGGAATGGAGAGCGGTGATGTTGAGTCAAGCGGAACGTACGAGAAACACGGCGCAGCGTGAGATGTTGCTGCGCTCGATGCAGGAATGCTGCCCGAACAATCAGTTCCACGACGACGCGGCGCGCGCGCGGTTCGATGGTCTCGCGCGGCAGGTCGAACAGTTGGACATTCGCCACGCCGTTGGCCTGGCTGGACTCGACGCGAGCTTCGCGGAGGAGTCTTTCCAGCACAGTGGGATCCGAAGCTTGGAATTCACGTGACTTGAAGTCGCGGCCGCACTGACCCTATAGTGAGTCGTATTAATTTAAATCATACCAACATGGTCAAATAAAACGAAAGGCTCAGTCGAAAGACTGGGCCTTTCGTTTTAATCTGATCGGCACGTAAGAGGTTCCAACTTTCACCATAATGAAATAAGATCACTACCGGGCGTATTTTTTGAGTTATCGAGATTTTCAGGAGCTAAGGAAGCTAAAATGGAGAAAAAAATCACTGGATATACCACCGTTGATATATCCCAATGGCATCGTAAAGAACATTTTGAGGCATTTCAGTCAGTTGCTCAATGTACCTATAACCAGACCGTTCAGCTGGATATTACGGCCTTTTTAAAGACCGTAAAGAAAAATAAGCACAAGTTTTATCCGGCCTTTATTCACATTCTTGCCCGCCTGATGAATGCTCATCCGGAATTTCGTATGGCAATGAAAGACGGTGAGCTGGTGATATGGGATAGTGTTCACCCTTGTTACACCGTTTTCCATGAGCAAACTGAAACGTTTTCATCGCTCTGGAGTGAATACCACGACGATTTCCGGCAGTTTCTACACATATATTCGCAAGATGTGGCGTGTTACGGTGAAAACCTGGCCTATTTCCCTAAAGGGTTTATTGAGAATATGTTTTTCGTCTCAGCCAATCCCTGGGTGAGTTTCACCAGTTTTGATTTAAACGTGGCCAATATGGACAACTTCTTCGCCCCCGTTTTCACCATGGGCAAATATTATACGCAAGGCGACAAGGTGCTGATGCCGCTGGCGATTCAGGTTCATCATGCCGTTTGTGATGGCTTCCATGTCGGCAGAATGCTTAATGAATTACAACAGTACTGCGATGAGTGGCAGGGCGGGGCGTAACCTAGGTGACAGAAGTTAAAAGCCTCCGGTCGGAGGCTTTTGACTTTCTGCTAGATCGGCCGCATCGAATATAACTTCGTATAATGTATGCTATACGAAGTTATTAGCGATGAGCTCGGACTTCCATTGTTCATTCCACGGACAAAAACAGAGAAAGGAAACGACAGAGGCCAAAAAGCTCGCTTTCAGCACCTGTCGTTTCCTTTCTTTTCAGAGGGTATTTTAAATAAAAACATTAAGTTATGACGAAGAAGAACGGAAACGCCTTAAACCGGAAAATTTTCATAAATAGCGAAAACCCGCGAGGTCGCCGCCCCGTAACCTGTCGGATCACCGGAAAGGACCCGTAAAGTGATAATGATTATCATCTACATATCACAACGTGCGTGGAGGCCATCAAACCACGTCAAATAATCAATTATGACGCAGGTATCGTATTAATTGATCTGCATCAACTTAACGTAAAAGCAACTTCAGACAATACAAATCAGCGACACTGAATACGGGGCAACCTCATGTCCGAGCTCGCGAGCTCGTCGACAGCGACACACTTGCATCGGATGCAGCCCGGTTAACGTGCCGGCACGGCCTGGGTAACCAGGTATTTTGTCCACATAACCGTGCGCAAAATGTTGTGGATAAGCAGGACACAGCAGCAATCCACAGCAGGCATACAACCGCACACCGAGGTTACTCCGTTCTACAGGTTACGACGAATGTCAATACTTGCCCTTGACAGGCATTGATGGAATCGTAGTCTCACGCTGATAGTCTGATCGACAATACAAGTGGGACCGTGGTCCCAGACCGATAATCAGACCGACAACACGAGTGGGATCGTGGTCCCAGACTAATAATCAGACCGACGATACGAGTGGGACCGTGGTCCCAGACTAATAATCAGACCGACGATACGAGTGGGACCGTGGTCCCAGACTAATAATCAGACCGACGATACGAGTGGGACCGTGGTCCCAGACTAATAATCAGACCGACGATACGAGTGGGACCGTGGTCCCAG
>JADMIO010817121.1_pt1 | contig 71855 bp, 62 predicted proteins | sample 8958161 | NCBI WGS metagenome assembly JADMIO01 (sample SAMN16585339, study PRJNA669376) | soil metagenome | isolation source: Crop rotation soil | place: USA: Cullars Rotation, Alabama | collected 2011 | reverse complement strand
GCCGCGACTTCAAGTCACGTGAATTCCAAGCTTCGGATCCCACTGTGCTGGAAAGGTGCATTTCGACGAGCGACGTCGCGCCTGTTGCGATGAAGGTGTCGTTGCCGGTGAAGCCGTAGGCATTTTCGATGCCGGCGACCGCGATATCGTAGCTTCCGTTCGCCGTGTCCTGGACCACCAGATAATCGTTGCCGGCGCCGCCATAGTATCCGTCATCGACGCTGTCGACGTAGAGAAGATCCACGCCATTGCCGCCGTTGAGCAGGTCGGCGCCTAACCCTCCGATCAGCGTGTCGTTTCCGTCGCCGCCAACGATCGTGTCATTTTGGTTGTCGCCGTAGAGATAATCGCCGCTGGTTCCGCCCGTCAGCGTGTCGGCGCCGTCGCCGCCACGCATGTAGATGAGCGTCGCGGCGCCGGTGGCGTTGAACGTGTCGTTTCCGCTGTAGCCGAACCAGTTTTCGATATCGGTGGCCGACAACGTGACGCCGATCGTATCCGCTACAACAAGATAGTCTTGGCCAGCGCCGCCAGAGACCGAAACGCCGGCCGAGGCGTCCACTTGCAGAAGATCCGTGCCGTTGCCGCCGTTCAATGTAACGCGCCGAAAGCGCCATAGAGCGAGTCGTTGCCGTCACCGCCATTGAGCACATCGTCTCCGGCCGTGCCGTAGACGATATCCGCGCCCGTGCCGCCTGTGACGGTGTCATTGCCGTGGCCGGCTTCGACATAGTTCGTGCCATTGCCGGTATTGATCGTGTCGTCGCCGCCGAAGCCGTAAATGGCGTCGTTGCCGTTGTTGCCGTTGAGCACATTGGCGACGGCGCTGCCGAAGAGATAGTCGTTGCCCGAGCCGCCATTGGCGCGCTCGAACGAGACGAGCGTATCAGTGCCGATCGACGCGCCGCTGGCGTAACCGGCGCCGAGATCTACGGAGATGGCGCTGGTAGCTGTGGCATAATCGGCAGTGTCGAAACCGTTGCCGCCGTCTAGTGCGTCGTCGCCGAGGCCGCCGTTAATGACATCGTTGCCATCGGCGCCGTTGATTGTGTTTGCGCCGGCGTCGCCGGTGACAGTGTCGTTGAACGAAGAGCCGATGAACGTCTCAACCGACTGAAAGCCGCCGCCGTAAACGACGAAAACGCCTGAACCAGCATTGACGTAGCTCACGGTGTCGTTGCCGTCACCGCCGTTCATGATGCCGCCACCGCCTGCGCTGTACAGGAGATCGTTGCCCGCGCCGCCGCTGAGCCCCACGCCGGCGGTGCCCCGCAGCACGTCATCAAACGCCGAGCCTACGAGCTGTTCTATAGCTGTCAGCGTGTCGCCGGCCGCTTCACCGGTGGAGGCTGCCATGTTGTCCATGAACACTTGCAAGCCGATGGGAGAATTGGCGTAGCTCGCGGTGTCCGTGCCAGCGCCGCCGTCGAGCGCATCCGCGCCGGCATCACCTGAAAGGATGTCGTTGCCGCCGCCGCCGCTCAGCGTATCGTTGCCCAAACCGCCTTCCAGCGTGTGGCCGTAGCTGTTGCTTTCGATGATGTCGTTGAAGTTGCTACCGACGTAGCGCTCACACGAGTCGGCCCAGGTATTGTCGAAACCATTCGTCGGAGAGCTGGCGTCCATGAACGCCTCGCCGCTAGGGCTAATGTGAACTGCGATGGTGGAGTTGATGTAACTAAAGGTGTCGAAGCCGGCGTCTCCTTGAAACGTATCGTTGCCCGGACCGTCGATCATGATGTCGTCGCCGTCGTAGCCGCGCACGCTGTCGTCGCCGCCGAGGCCCATGAGGACGTTGTTGCCCGAGTTACCGGCGATGATGTTGTTCAGCGCGTTGCCGGTGCCGTTTATCGACGCCGTTCCGATGAGCTGGAGGTGCTTTACTTCCGCAGGCAGAGTGTAGGTGATGCTGGCGTAGACATTGTCATTGTAGGGGCTGCCAGGCACCTCAACGACGACATCGCCCGGATCGTCGACGTAGTAGTTGTCGGCGCCATTGCCGCCGATCATGGTGTCGGCGCCGGGACCGCCATCGAGAATATCGTCGCCGTCGCTGCCGGTGAGCGTGTCGTTGCCGCCCGCGCCGTTGAGCGTGTCGTTGCCGGCGAGGCCGTCGACGGTCTCGTTGCTGCCGTCACCGTTGTAAGTGTCGTTGCCGGTCGTCGCGCCCGGCCCTGGCGTTCCCACGTGCTGCCCCCGCGCTGTTCTCAACGCTGCGTAGTGGGCATGGTTAGAAGATGAAGTCGCCTGCGTCCAGGGCGCCGCTGCCGCCAGTGTTCACCCACAACACGCCGAATGCAGTGTGCACCCCGTACCAGTTGGAGGCGGCGTAACTGTTGTCGATGACCAGCGCGGCGAAGTTGGCGACGCCGGAATTGTGCATGTCGATTTTGTCGACGCCGTCTTGGTAGTCGTAGAAGTAGTCGGCGCCCGCGGATGATTTCACTTCGATGACATCCGCGCCCGCGCCGCCGACGAAATGCTCCGTGCGGTTCGCGATGGCGTTGGCGATCAAGCGGTCGTCGCCTTCCTCGCCCAACAGAACGCCGCCTTCGCCGGCGAGGATCGTGTCGGCGCCCGCGCCGCCGTGCAACTCCATCGGATATTCCGCGGCGGCAGCGTTGAGCGTGTCGTTTCCGGCGCCGCCTGTGGCCCATTCGATGCCGCGAGCAGGCGAGATGACGAGGTTCACGCCGGAATTGTCTTGCAAGATGAGATAGTCGGTCCCGCCGCCGCCGCTGAAAAAAGTGTCCGCGCCATCGATGTACAAAACATCCGTGCCGTTGCCGCCGGTGAGCGAGTCGGCGCCCGCGCCGCCGACAAGCGTGTCGTTACCGTCGCCGCCATCGATGGTGTCGTTGTTGTTGTCGCCGTAGAGCCAATCGCCGCCGGTTCCGCCAGTGAGGCTGTCGTCGCCATCGGCGCCGCGCATATAGATAAGGCTCGAAGCGCCGGCCGCGCTGAACGTGTCGGCGCCGGTGTAGCCGAACCAGTTCTCGATGTCGTTCGCCGCGAGCGTGACGCCAGTCGTGTCGGCGACGACGAGATAATCCTGCCCGGCGCCGCCCGAGACGCCGATGCCGCTCGAGTGATCCACTTGCAGAAGGTCCGTGCCGTTGCCGCCGTTCAGTGTGAAGGCGCCAAACGCGCCATAGAGCGAGTCGTCGCCGTCGCCGCCGTTGAGCGTATCGGCGCCGGCGATGCCGTAGATCACGTCCGTGCCGACGCTGCCCGTGACGATGTCGTTGCCTTGGCCGGCTTCGACGTAATTGGAGCCGCCGCCCGACATGCTGATCTGGTCGTCGCCTTCGCCGCCAAACAGCGCGTTGTTGAACGAGCCGCCGTCCAGAACGTCGTTGCCGTCTTCGCCGTAAAGATAGTCGTTGCCGTCGTCCCCGATCAGCGTGTCGTCGCCCAAGCCGCCATAGACAAAATCATTGCCCATGAAACCGTTGAGCGTGTCGTTGTTACCGAGGCCATAGAGAACATCTGTGCCGTCGAAGCCGGTCAAAGCGTTGGCGGCGGCGTCCCCGGTCAGCGTGTCGTCGAGCGCTGTGCCGTTGAGTGCTTCGATCGAGATGTAGGTGTCGCCGGCGGCGAAACCGGTGTTGGAGGCAGGATTGCTTAGGTTGGCGATGACACCGGACGAAGCGTCGCCGTAAGTGGCGCCATCGAAGCCGTCGCCGCCGTCGAGAACATCCGCGCCGGCGCCGCCGGTCAATGAGTCGTTGCCGGCGCCGCCGCGCAGCGTGTTGGCTGCGTTGTCGCCGCGCAGGATGTCGTTGAACGCCGAACCGGTAATGTTTTCGACGAACTGCAGAGTGTCACCGGCGGCGTCGGCGTCGAAACCCAAGCCAGTGGTCAGATTGACCTGAACGCGGCTGCTCGACGCCGAATAGTCCGCAGTGTCGACGCCATTGCCGCCGTTGAGCGCGTCCGCGCCAGCGAAGCCGACGAGAGTATCGGCGCCGTCATTGCCGGTGAGGGCGTTGTTGGCGGCGTTGCCGTAAATCGTGTCTGCGCCCGCGCCGCCGATGGCGTTCTCGATCGCGGCGCCCCGGGCGATGGAGATGTTGTAGATCGCAGCGCCACCCGTGCCGGGGCCGGCGCTGGAGAAAGACTCCTGGCGCAGATCGATTTCCGAATTCGTCGTGTAACCGGAGAGATCGAGCGTATCGTTGCCGCCAGCGTCCCAAATGCAAAACACGGACGCTTGCGTGGCGCTGCCGATCGTGAACACGGCGTGGCCGGTGTTGCCGTTGAAGCCGTAAGTCGTATCGCCGGTGCGCGTTGACATGTTCGCGCCGTAGAGGCGCTGGGCGGCGGCGATGTCGTAGAGCTGCGGCGCGGTGGCGTAGGTGCCGTAATTGGCGCCGGTATTTGTCTCGCTGAAGTAACTCATGTTCGAGTACTGCAGCGTGTCCTGGAAGAAGTCGGCGTCGTGGGCGTAGGTGGCGCCGCCTTGCGCGCCGCCGTCGTACTCGCCGGGATGCAGGAAGCCGAGCGCGTGGCCGATCTCGTGCGCGAGGATGTGCGCGCCGAGCGGGAAGGTGGCTGGATCGGCGTCGTAATCGCGCGACACGTTCACCCACACGTCGCCTTCGTCATTGTTGCCCGAGGTGGCGCCGGGCGCCGGCAAGAACGTGAAGGCGGAAAACGCGGCGCCGCCATTGAGGAAGTTGCCGAACAGAATGGCGGCGTTGTTGGAGAAGGCAGCCGCGCCGCTCGTACCGGCGCCGACGCGTGTGAACGTGATGTTGGCGACTTCCGACCAGAGCCGCAGCACTTCTTCCGTCACCGCGATTTGCGTCGGGTTGAACACGGCAAAGCCGGTGACGCCGAGGCCGGGGCTGCCGGAGTAGGAGGCGCGGAAGCCGTAGCTGATGTTCAGCGGCGCGCCGACCGTCGTGTTCCAGCTATCGCCGCCGCGATTGAGCTGCACCGCCATCTGGTCCCAGCTGAAATAGGGCAGATTGTTCGGTGCGGTACCGCTTGTCGGCGGTACGTAGAATTGCGGGCCGCCGTGCAAGAGGGGCGTGTCGTCTCCGAAGGGCATTGTCGCAGGCTAAGCGGGATTGGCGCGCGCGACAAACGGGGCTTGCGACGAACAGCAGGCCGCGCTCGACGCACCGCGATCACGATGCGGTGAAATCATGCGCCGGCGGCGACGCCGACGGTGCGTTCGGCGCGCCAGCCGATGAAGGCGGCGCGCAGCATTACCGCCGCGGTGTAAAGCACGACGACGATGACGAGCCAGCGCAGCACTTCGATCGGCATGCTCTTGACGACGAGGGCGGCGAAAAGAACGGCGGGAATACCGCCAAGCGTGAGCCCCAGCACGATGCGGAGATCGATCTCGCCGATCTTGATGTGCCGCACGCTGGCGCCGCATGCCGCCAGCGCCGCGCCGCCAGCCATGATGGGGAAGGCGAGCCTGGGGTCCATGCCCATCAGGCTGAACATGACGAGGCTCGGCGCGTAATTGCCGATGCCGTAATTCAACAGCACGCCGAACACGAAGTTCGCGGCGATGGAAATGACTGTCAGCGTCAGCGACAGCGAACCGGCGTCGCCGCCTCCCGGCATGAGATGCAGGTTGGTCAGCGCGTAGAGCAACGCCGCGATCGTGAGTCCGACGCCGACGATGGTTTGAATCAGCCAAACGCGCGTTTTCATCACGAGATGAGCGCCGATGAGCGCGCCCGCGAGTAACGCAAAGCTACACCCAACCAACAACACCGGATCGACCAGCACGCCCAGCAGCACCAGGAAGATCAGCGCCTGCGTTAGCGTCGGCAGCGTGTGCCCGACCAGCATGGTGCAGGGGATCAGCCGGTCGGCGATCAGATTGCGCAGCTTGAGCCATGCCATGGTCGGCGCGAACGAGCCGATGCCGAGCGTGTCGAAGAAATTGGTGATTGCGCCGACGACGACGGCTTCGAGGTTGGGTTGTGCCGCTCGCTTTAGCGCCGCTTCAAGCAGTCTCGCGGCGCAAATCAGCCCCGCGACCGCCAATACGCTCAGCAATGCGATGAGCATTCCGTCCCCCAAGAACGGCGACGCTACATCGCATCGGCGAATGTGCAATGGGGGAGGAGGAGGCAAGCGCCGACGTCATCCTCGCCCTTGATGGGCGAGGTGGCCGCGAAGCGGCCGGAGTGGGTGATTACTCAGTCCCGCCGTCACCCACTCAGTCGTCGCGCTTCGCGCGCCGACAGCTCGCCCATCAAGGGCGAGCATGAGCGCTACTTCGAGCCCATCACGAACTGGTTGCCGTCAGGGTCCTTGAACACGGCGTATTCACCCCAGGGCTGTTTTTGCGGCTCTTGCACGAACTCGACGCCGCGTGACTTGAGCTGGCGATACGTCGCCTGCACGTCGTCGCACGCGAACGAGCCGTTGAAGAACGTGCCGATGCGATCTTCTTGGCCTTCCTGCGTCCACAGCACGACGCCGGTCTCGCCGCGCGGAATGGTCAGCTCGATCCAGCGCTGCCCACCCATCGGCTGATCGGTGGCGACTTCGAAGCCCATCTGTTCGGTCCAGAATTTCAGCGCGCGTTCCTGATCGCGGGTGGGGATAGAGACGAATTTGAGTTTGGTGATCATGCTGTGCTCTCCTCGATGGCGAGCCGACTAATCATCGCGAACCGCGCGCTGGCGCAAGGTGTTCAAATACTACTATAGTAACGGTCATGTCGCAGCGGCTTCGGCTCGAACCCTACATCGTCGACGTATTGATGCGCGATCTGGTCGGGCACGACCGCTCGCCGTCGGCTTTCATCGTGTTCCTCTGGCTTTGGCGGCGCACGCACGCTCAGGGCAAGAAGAGCATGGGCGCAAGCTTGGGCGATATCGCGCGCGCGACCGGCCTGTCGAAGTCCTCGGTGCAAAACGCCGTGCGCCGCCTCTCGCGCCGGAAACTCGTCACCGCGTTCCGCGCCGGCCCGACTTTGGCGCCCGTCTATACGGTGCATGAAACCTGGAAGCGCTAAGCGCGCACGATTTTCCACACCGCGCCGCCTGTTCCGGTTGCGAAATCCGCTGGGCCGGTCAACATGAACGGGACAGGCCTGAAAGGCCGAATCCAACAAGCGCGGCGCCGCCGCGAAGCGCGCGCCGCCCAGACCAAGGGAGGTGACCATGGCTGCCCGCAAAGCCGATGCAACCCGAGCCATCGCTGTCTTAGGCCCAACCGGGGCCGGCAAGACGGCGCTGATCCAGGCCCTGGCTTCAGCCGCGTCCGGGGGGCCCGGTTCAGCGCCGACGGCGGCGGGACAATCGACCGACACCCAGTTCACCTCGATCGAGTTCATGGGCGACCGCTACGTGCTGATCGACACGCCCGGCGCGATCGATTTCGTCGCCGACGGCGATTACTCGTTGCCGAGCGTCGACCTCGCCATCGTCGTCGCCGATCCCGATCCCGACAAAGCCGTGCTGCTGCAGCCGTTCATGAACGCGGTGGAACGCATGGGCGTGCCGCACGCTCTGTTCGTGAACAAGATCGACCAGGCGCGCGGACGCATCCGCGATCTGCTGGAGGCTTTGCAGCCGGTGAGCGCCGTGCCGCTCGTCGCGCGGCAAATTCCGATTTGGCAAGACGAGAAGGTTACCGGCTTCGTCGATCTCGCACTGGAACGAGCCTTCATCTACCAGCAAGGCAAACCGTCGCAGCGCGCGGACATTCCCGCCGATCACGCCGAGCGCGAAACCGAAGCGCGCTTCCACATGCTGGAACAACTGGCGGACTTCGACGACACGCTGATGGAGCAGCTGCTCTCCGACGTTCAGCCAGACCAAGACACGGTGTTCGCCGATCTCGTGCGCGAGACGCGCGAGGGGCTGATAACGCCGGTGTTTCTGGGCGCCACGGCTCAGGGCTTTGGCATTCGCCGGCTGTTGAAAGCGTTGCGGCACGATACACCTGAGCCAAAACTCGCCGCCGAGCGCGTTGGGCTGCAAGGCTCGGGCGCCTATGTGATCAAAATCTCGCACGCGGGACAGGCCGGCAAGCTTGCGTTCGCGCGGGTGCTGGGCGGCCCGTTGAGCGATGCGGATCAGATGACGCTTAGCGACGGTTCGATCGCGCGCCCCGGCGCCGTGTTCGCGGTGCACGGTAAGGAAACCAAGAAGTCTTCCAACGTCGGCGAAGGCGACATCGCCGCCATCGGCAAGATCGAGCCGATCGCCGCCGGCGATCTGTTGGCGCACGGCGCGGTGCAGAAAGCGAAAGTCGGACCGCCGAAGCGCTATCCGGTGTTCCAACTCGCCATCGCCACCAAGGACCGCAAGGACGATGTGCGCCTTTCCGGCGCGTTGCAGAAACTGGTCGAGGAGGATCCCGGCCTCGAAGTGCACCACGACCAGACGACTCACGAAATCCTGCTGCTGGGGCAAGGCGATCCGCATCTGAAAATGGTGCTTGAGCGGCTGAGAAAACGATTCAACGTCGATGTTTCGACGGCGCGCCCGTCGACGCCGTACAAGGAAACCATCCGCAAAAGCGCGGAGAAGCGTGGAAGGCACAAGAAGCAAACCGGCGGTCACGGTCAGTTCGGCGATTGCGTGATCCAGGTGAAACCACTGCCGCGCGGCAAGGGTTTCGAATTTGTCGACAAGATCACGGGCGGCGCCATTCCACGGCAGTGGATTCCCGCGGTGCAGGAAGGCGTCGAGGATGCGATGAAGAAGGGGCCGATCGGCTTTCCCGTCGTCGACGTGCAGGTTTCGCTGATCGACGGTTCGTATCACTCAGTCGATTCATCCGAGCATTCGTTCCACGCCGCTGGCCGCATCGGCATGAGCGAAGCGCTCGCGGAGTGCGATCCCGTGGTGTTGGAGCCGATCGAGAAGCTGTCGATCTACACGCCCAATTCCGGCACGCCGAAAATCAATTCGGCGGTGTCGGGACGCAACGGCCAGATCCTCGGCTTCGAAGCGCGCGAAGGCTGGAACGGCTGGGACCGCGTCGATTGCTATCTCCCGCACGCGGAACGCCAGGACTTCATCATCGAGCTCCGTTCGCTAACGCAGGGCCTCGCCACCTTCGAAGCCCAGTTCGATCACATGGTGGAGCTCACCGGCCGGCGCGCCGACGACGTCGCGAAGAAAGCCGCACAAAGCGCAGCTTGAAGAAAACCGGCGTAGCAGTGCTGTCGGCTAGGTCAGTTCCGGCGCCTTCGGCCAGAACGTCACGATCAAGCCGCCGGCGATGATCAGCGCGCCGCCGAGAAGGGTGGGCAGCGAAGACAGCGTGCGGAAGGCGAGGAACGTCACGATCTGCCAGACGACGAACAGCGTCGCGATGTAGAGGCCGACGACGCGGCTGAATTCTGTCGGCGCGAGATTGAGCGAAAGGCCGTAGCCGAACACCAGCACGGCGCCGACGCCGAACAGAGCAATGCGCGCCGGCATGGCGTTGCTTTGCAATCCCATGCGGATGACCGCGTCGCCAGTCGCTTCCAGCGTCGTCGCCAAAATCAAGAACCCGAAGATGATCCAGCCCTGCATGCCGACTACATGCGGTGCGCGGCCTGCGAAATCCAGCGAAACCGGACGACGCGTCAGCGAATTGCGACGCCCGGATTGAACGCGACGTTCCCGGGGATTTGCACGGGCGAAGTTTCGCGCTTGGCGAGCGTGACCTTGCCGCAGCTGAACGAGCCGCCGCCGCGCACGTTGCCGAAGTCCGCGCTGACGATGTGTCCGCCTTGCACTTTCAAAATCGCGCCGGAGATAGTGAGCGCGAGCTTCAATTCGAATTGCAGCTGCAACCCAGTCGGCGCGCCGTCGATCAGCAGATCCACGGAAGGTTTGCGAGAGAGTGCGATCTCATGCTCGTGCAGCGTGACTTCATGCGTCTCGTCCGCGGGCGCCATGGCGTAACGCTGCAGATCGCGCCATTTGCCCCACGCGCCGCCGAGCACATTGACCAGCGGAGAATCGAGCATCGACTTCGCCGCATCGAGGATCGCGTCCGTCGCTGCCGCTTGCGCGCCGCGCAGTGAGGCGCCCCCGCGGGAAATCTCTTGCGATTGCCGCAGCGCGCGTTTGCTGGCTTCGAGCTGCGCCGGCTCGTCGAGGCAGAGAAAGCCGGCGATCGTGGTGTCGTCGCTCATGCTCAATGCCCCTTTATCGTGAGTGATTGACGCGACACGCCGTCATCGACGACGCGCGCGGTAACGCGCGGCACCGTGACGCTCTCGCGCTTGCTGCGCGAACTGCTCGGGCGGCTGAACAGACGCGAAAGCAGGAAGAGACCAACCAGCACCGCCGCACCGATGAGGCCGTAGCGGATCAGATCTTCCTGCGAGAAGGGCGAACCTGCGCCGGCCAGATCGGACGTGCCGCCACCGCCTTGGTCCGCGGGCGTCGCCGCCGTCGTGTCGGTCGCAGCGTTGTCGTTCGGCGCCGTTGTGTCGGTGGGCGTCGGTGTTGCGCCGTCGGTCGGAGTTGGTGTCGTTGTTGGCGTTGTCGTCGCAGGTGGCGGCGACGTGGTTGCAGGCGGCGTGGTGGTTGTCGTTGTGTCCGGGTTGCGTGGCGGCGGCGCGGTTGCCGTGACGTTGACCGCGAGGCGGCCGGAATTGTCGCCAAACGATTCCGAATTGTCGTTCATGGAAAGCGAGAGCACGCCGCTCGCCGGCGCCGTTCCGTTGTAGGACGCGCCCACCAAGAACGGCGCACCGTCGCCGATCCTGCCGATCAACGCGCCGATGTTCGCGGAGGGGAGAATGGTCTGTCCTTGCCCCGCCGTGTTCGGATAGCCGTTCGCATCCGTGCCAGGAATGTTCGCGCGCGCGATCGTGTTGGGCGATTGCGGCGCACTGGCCCAACGGCCGGTGGCGCTAATGGTGAGCTGTCCGCCGGCTTGCACGGTAACTTGCGTGCGCTGCCAGCCGCCGTTTGCCGCAACGACGGCGCTGACCGGCTGCGGCGCAGGCCGCGTGGTCGCGACTTGGAGCGGCACGCGCTGGGCAGGCGCCTGCTGGATCCGTTGCGCCACCGGCGGCCGTGTCGTCTGCGCGAGCACGGGCGCGGCCGCGAGCACGAGCGCGCACGCCGCCAAAAGGCCGTTCAATTTGGTCATGCGCTTTTCCCCACTGCGCCGAGCGGGCGCACGCTACCGCAGAAAATCGCCGCTGCGAAGCGGCTTGACGCGGCTTTAGGCTGGCGCCCGCCGCGCCAACCGGCGCTCCTCGTAGGCGGTGAACACGCAAGCAGCGATGATCAGCGCGGCGCCGGCGAAGATCTGCACACGCGGCGTCTCATGGAAAATGAAAAAGCCGATGGTGCTCGCCCACAATAGCTCCGTGTAGTGGATCGGCGCGAGCTGCTGCGCTTCCGCGCGCGCGTAGGCCGCGGCCATCAAATACATGAAGCCAGCGGCGAGCGCGCCGAGCTGGATGAAGAACGGCCAATCCGCGACGCGCGGCGGCGGCGAGAGCGCGATCGCGGGACCTGCGATGATGAAAGCGGGGATGAGGCTCGTCATCAACCCGACGATCACCGCGCCGTCCATTTGCGCGCGCTGCCGCAACAGAGTCATTGCGACGGCGAACGAGCAGGCTGAGATCAAGACCGAGATCACGCCGAGCGTGTGCATCGGCGATTCCTGCGCGCTCGGTCCGCCTTGCGCGGCGATAACGACGCCAACGAAGCCGATCACTGCGGTGACGAGGCTCGACGCCCTGAGCTGCTCGCCGAGCATCACGCGCGCGGCAAACGGCACCACGAGCGGGTAAATGAAAGTCAACGTCACGGCTTCGGCGAGTGGCAGGACAGTCAGCGCCCAAAAAAACGTCGTCGCCGCGATGGTGATGACGAAGCCGCGCAAGGTGTGTGCGCGCCACATCTCAGCCGTTATGCCCGGCCGTCCCGCGTGCAGCCAAATGCCCATCGAAAACACCGCGCCAATCGAGTAGCGCGCGAACGTCACCAGCAGCACATGATTGCTGTGCGCGAGATACTTGATCGTCGCGTCCATGCACGAGCCGAAAGCGATCGCTGTCAGCAGCGTCAGTGCCGGCGATAATGTCAGCGCCCGCACGCGCGCCCCCGCTCGAATCCGGCGCGCCTTGTAGCGCCCTGCTGCGCCGTGCGCATGAAAAAAGACCCGGAACGCGGCGGAGCGCTCCGGGATCAAGGCCCAGCAATGGTCAGCCCGGCCGGATGCCCGCCGGCCGGGCTGTTTGACTTACGGAGCGGTTGTGCTCGTGCTCGTCGTCGAGCCGTCGGGTGTCGTCGTGGTGCTGGTGGTCGCTTCCACCGGCGGGATCACCGTCGTCGTGTCAGGCGGCGCGATCGTCGTTTCCATCGTCGTCGAGGTGTCGCCACCTGTAGAAGTGGTTTGGCCGCAGGCGGCCAGTCCGATCAAACTTACCGCGACTGCCGCGGCAAAAACGGATTTCAACATGCATTGCTCTCCCGGATTGTCCCACGCCCTAGGGCTCCGACGGCATTCGCACGCCGCCGGAAGCGTGAACGTGCGGAAACCAAGCCGGTTCCTCGGCGTCCGGACGCTGCTGGTTCCTCCGCCCGGTTGCCGGAACGGAACGCCATGGCAACTCGGGGAGAGCGGGCTATAAGCGGGGCGGAGGCGATATGCGCGGCGAACTGAGCGAAGACCAAAAGCTGATCGTGGAGACGGCGCGCCAGTTCGCGCACGACAAGCTCCGCCCCAACGCCTCGCGCTGGGAAGACGAGGGGCTCGACCGCGGCGTGCTGCAGGAGCTCGCGGGGCTCGGCTTCGGCGGCATCTATGTGCGCGAGGACGTCGGCGGCTCCGGCCTCTCGCGCATGGACGCGGCGCTGATCTTCGAAGAACTGGCGCGCGGCTGCGTGTCGACGGCGGCGTTCCTGTCGATCCACAACATGTGCGCGTGGATGATCGACGCGTTCGGCGATGAAGAGCAGCGCCAGCGCTTCCTGCCGCAGATGACGACGATGGAGAAGATCTCGTCGTACTGCCTGACCGAACCCGGCTCGGGGTCGGACTCCGCCGCGCTGCGCACGACCGCGAAGATGGACGGCAACGAGAACTACGTGATGAACGGCTCGAAGGCGTTCATCTCCGGCGCCGGTTTCTCCGACATGTACGTCGTGATGTGCCGCACCGGTGCGGACGGACCGAAGGGCGTGTCGACGATCATCGTGGAGAGCGACGCGAAGGGACTCTCGTTCGGCAAATTGGAAGACAAAATGGGCTGGCGTGCGCAGCCCACGGCGATCGTCAGCTTCGATAATTGCAAAGTGCCCGCGGAAAATCGCGTCGGCCCGGAAGGCGAGGGCTTTAAATACGCAATGAGAGGGCTCGATGGCGGGCGCTTGAACATCGCCGCGTCCGCGATTGGGGGCGCGCAGGACGCACTGGATCGCGCGCTCTCCTACACGCAGGAGCGCAAACAGTTCGGCAAACGTATTGCCGATTTCCAGGCCACCCAGTTTGCGCTCGCCGATATGGACACGGAGCTTTCCGCTGCGCGTGCGCTGCTGCACGCCGCCGCGCGCCGCCTCGATGCGAGAGATCCGGAGGCTACGAAATATTGCGCCATGGCGAAGCGCTTCGGCACCGACACGGCCTACAAAGTCGCCGACCAAGCGCTGCAGCTGCACGGCGGCTACGGTTATCTGAAGGACTACGAAGTCGAGCGCATCGTCCGCGATCTCCGCGTGCACCGCATCCTCGAAGGCTCGAACGAGATCATGCGCGTGATCGTCTCGCGCGAAATGCTGAAGCAGTGAACAGGGATACGAAGGCAGAAGTTCGCGCCATCAACACGATCCTCTGGCGCGACTGGGACCCGATTGGCTGCGGCGTTCCGGAGGACGAGTACGAAGGTTACGTCTGGCCAGTGTACAAGCTGCTGATCGACGGCGCGCCGGAAGAAGATGTGGCAGCGTATCTGCGCTGCGTGGCGGACGAAAAAATCACGGTATCCGTTTCCGAGGAAAAGCTCGCGCCTGTCGTCGCCAAACTGATGGCGCTGCGGCTCGCCAAGACCGAGGAGAAGTACGCATGATCATCCGCGCCATGGGGCTTGGATTCGCGCTCTGGCTGCTCGCCATGATCGCTTTCCGCTTTGCGGGAGAGATGTTCTTTCTCCCGGAGGAGACGCCTCGGATGATCGTGTTCGTCGCCGCGCCGATCTTGAGCGGGATCGTGGCGTTCCTGGCGCTGAAGCTGTTGAAGGAGGCGCGTGGGGATGAGGCGGAAGCAGCGGTCGGGCTAGCGCTGCCGGGAATGTTTCTGGACACGTTTGTCGTGCATGAGTTTTCGCGCGTGTTCCCCAATCTCGACGCGACGCTCGACAGCGCTTTCGGCGCGCTGATGCTGCTGTGCTACGCCATGGTGCTCTTGGTTGGACTATCCATGACCAAGCTGGCGCCGAAGGATGAGCGCGTGTGAGGCGGCGCGATGTGTTGGCGGGCGCCTTCGCCCTGGGAAGCTGCGCAGGCATGAACGCGAACACGACGCGCCCATTGATCATCGGCCATCGCGGCGCAAGCGGCGAACGGCCCGAGCACACGATGGCGTCGTATCGCCTCGCCATCGCGCAAGGCGCCGATTACATCGAGCCCGATCTCGTCATCACCAAGGACGGCGTGCTGGTGTGCCGGCACGAGAACGAGATTTCCGGAACGACGGATGTCGCGTCGCATCCCGAATTCGCCAATCGGCGTAAGGAAAAGACCGTCGACGGCGTCTCTGCGACGGGCTGGTGGGTCGAGGATTTCACACTCGCCGAACTGAAAACGCTGCGCGCGAAAGAGCGGCTGCCGCAGCTGCGGCCCGCGAATACGACGTACGATGGGCAGGAGGCGATCCCGACATTCGCGGAGGCGCTCGCGCTCGCGCGCGAGCACAATGTGGGCATCTATCCGGAGCTAAAGCATCCGACGTTTCTGAAGAACTCGGGTCTCGATCCCGTACCGGCCTTCGTGACCGCCGTGCGCGAAGGCGGCGGACAGGCGGCGGCGGACAAGATGTTCGTGCAATGCTTCGAAGTCGGCGCGCTCGTGTCGCTTGCGGTGATGTCGTCGATCCGTTGGAATTTGGTGCAGCTGGTGGCTGCGACCGGCGGACCTGCGGATCGGCCTGACACGACGTACGCCAGCATGCTCACCGACAATGGCCTCGCCGCGATGCAGTCATACGCCATTCAAGCCATAGGCGCGGAGAAGACCTTGATCGTGCCGCGCGATGCGTCGGGACGATCAATGCCGCCAACGGATCTCATCGCCCGCGCACATCGCACCGGAATCAAAGTGCACGCGTGGACCTTCCGCGCGGAAAATTACTTCCTGCCGGCAGAACTGCGCCGCGGCGATGTGAACGCGCCCGACTACATGCGTCAGCACGGCGATCTCCGTGCCGAGCTGCAGCAGTTCTTCGGGTTGGGCGTCGACGGCGTGTTCTCTGATTTTCCGGGAATGGCGCGCTCAGCGCTGGCCTAACGCGCAGCAGCGGACCGCCGGCTTCCAGCCGGCATAATTCGAACGCGCACAACTTTAGACAATCATACTCTTGGTGGGCATCGATGCCGGCTGGAAGCCGGCGGTCCGCTACGGCGCTAAGCCACGCGCTTCAGCGTCGGACGGTTGAGCAACGGCCGCTGCGCTTCCAGCAAGTCGCGCTCCACTTGCTGGCGCAAGCCGTCTTCGCGCACGTGCAGCACGTGCACCTCTTTCGCGCCGAGATGATCGGCCGCTTGCCACATGTTGTGGCGCGCGAGCGAGACGGCGAGATCGTGCGTTGCTGCGAGGAAGAGGCAGATCGGGCCGCCCCATTCGCCGGTTGGGCAATCGCTCGGCTTTACAAACATGTAAACGCCGCCCGCGGCGGGCCAGTCGCGCTTCGCTTTCGCGACGTCGAACTCGTACCAGCGCCCACTGGCGCCTTGCCAAGAAAAGCTATTCGACACTTAGCCCCTCCGAACTCCATCAGCCGGGTGAGAGTCTAAGGTGAGTCGGAAAGGGTAAAAGAGTCGTCGCTTCGTTACCGTAGAGTCACGGCGACGGGTCGAAACGCACGGATTTTGCGCCGGATTGATCGAAGTAAAAGGCCCAGAAATGATCGCGCGCATCCGCTTGCCGCTCGGCGATGTCAGGCCGGTCGAGCATCGCAATTCTTAAATCGATGTCGGAAAGATCGGCTGGACCGTTCGGATCGCCGGTATTCCAGCGGGAGTAATCCACAGCCCGCGCGTAGAGCGAGAAGCCGTCCGGATCGTGTTCCATCAGATCCGAAACGACCACCAGCCGCCGCTGCGGGATCTCCGCGCCGAAATCGGGATCGGCGGCGATGGCCCGCAGCCCCGCGAGAATGGGCGAAGCGTGTGCAGGTCCGCTCGAACCGGCGCTGCGCAGCGCGCGGTCCAGCGCGTCAGCGAAGGTCTCGTCCCATTCGCGTTGCGCGAAGCGCGCATTCTCGAACAGCGGATTGGTCATGTTCGGCGGCCGCGGCAGGCACTTCGAAAACAGCACGCGCGGTTCTTGCGGGTGGCGCGGATCGAGCCGCATCAGCGTCAGGCGATCGTATTGCGACAGCCGCGCACGCTCCTGCGTGGCCAAGGCTTCAAGCTTGCGCTTGTGGCGACGCTCGAGCCGATCTGTGGCGTCGACGAGAATGATCGTGTGCGCGTGGATCGGCTGATCGCTGCGACACAGCGTTTCCGCATCCACCGGCGGCGGGCGCAGCAGGATCGCTGCGGCAGCGAAGCCGCCAAGCGTCAACAGCACGAGCGCGATCAGCACCACGCCGATGAAATTCTGCGCGCGCGGTGCGCCAGCGGGGCGTCTCATTGCGTGGCGGCGTCGAGCCGCGCCTGCGTCGCGTCGAGTTCGGCGGCCAACTCCTCGAGCGCCTGCGCCGCTTGCTTCTGCGCATCGGCGAGCAACGTGCGGGCGCCTTCCGCGATCCCCGCGCAGCCGGCGAGGGCGTCGAGCGCGGGACCGGCGGCCGGCGGGGCGGCGCTAAAGTAAGCCGGCGCGGGCGTGGAGCGCGCGGCGGCGTTTTCCTGACGATAGAGCTGTACGGCGCCGGCGGCCGTCTCATCGAGGGCGCGGGCGCGGGCGTCGAGCGCTTCCATCTGAGTCGCAGCGGCGTCGAACGCCTTGCTCATCGCTTCGTATTCCGCACGCATCTTGTCGAGGCGCACGGTGAGCGCTGCGCGCGCCGTGTCGAGCGGCTCTTCCAGATCGAAGCGGGCTTGCTGACGGAACGCGGAAAGCGCTGCCGCCGCGTCCTTCGCGGCGCGGTCCATCTTGCCGTAGTCGGGATAAGGATCGTCGAAGCCCGAATAGCCCTTCAACGTCGCGAACACCCACACGCCCGCGCCGAGCATCAGCAGAATGATCGCCTGCGGCGATTGCAGCTGCAGCAGGCTCCAGAGGTGAAAGCTCGCATCGGCGCCATTGTCCTGGAGCACGCCGGAAAGCTGCGCGAGCCGGTCGCGCCAATCGGCAGCGAACAGGTTCAGCATCAGCGCCAGCGCCGCCAGCGCTGCGAAGGCGACGGCGCCCAACGCTTTCCGCGGCCAGTGCGTGTGCTGCAGATAACGCAATCCCAGAAAGCCGCCGAGAAAACCGAGCGTGACGTTCGCGCCGGACAGACCGATCGCAGTGATCGCGCCGCCCAGCAAACCGCGCGCGTCGTCTTCCGCAAACAGCGCCGCGCTGAACATCGCCTCGAACAACGCCGCGCAGAACAGAAGTCCGGTCTGCAGCAGCGCTGAGCGCGGATAGAACGCGGCGCGGTAAAGTTTGTGGGTGCGCTTAAAGGCGTCGAGCTCGCCGCGCGTGCGCCGGTCGCGCTGCACCGCTTCGGTCCAATCGTGCGATAGCCGTCCGGCTGCTTGTTTCAACGTGATGCGCGCCTCGAGCGCGGGCGCGGCGAAGTCCTGCGGCGTCGGCGCGAGCGTGCGTAGCCGCTGCTCTGCTTCACTGCGCGCGTGCGCCCGCTCGGCATCGACGGCGGAGCGGTCTGAGGCGACGGCCGCGATGATCGCCATCTCCGCTTCGGAGAGATCGTGCGCATCCGCGCGCGGCTGATTGCGCGCGCCATCCTCGCGCCCGCGCTTACGAAGCGCGAGGCGGCGATCGAGCGCCGCGACGCTCGGCGGCGGCTTGCCGCCGGTCTGGGTCTTGAATTGGCCGGCTTCCATCGCCCACTGACCCCGCGCACGTTGTAATTGCGAGAACGATCCGAAGCAAAATCTGCCTGATCACATCGCCGCGTCTTTCGGCCTGCAGACCGGCGCGGTAGGAAAGAGCGTGTCTGAATTCAGAGACTTGCTGGAAATCGCCGTCGCCGCGGCCGCGCGCGCGAGCGCGGCGCTGAAGGCCAGCCGCGCCGAGTGGTCGGGCGTTTCCGGCGAGTTTGGGCGCGAGGTGAAGATCGACGCCGACGAGCGCGCCGAGGCGCTCATCCTCGAAGAGCTCGCCCGCGCCTCGCCGTATCCGGTGATCTCGGAAGAGAAGGGCCGCGTGGCAGGTGAGAACGGTTCGTTCTTGTGGGCGGTCGATCCGCTCGACGGCAGCGTGAATTACTCGCGCGGTTATCCGCACTGCGCGGTGTCGATCGCGCTGCTGCGCGACGGCGATCCGGTGCTCGGCGTCGTCGATTGCTTTTTGTTGGACGAGCGCTTCACGGGCATCGTCGGCGAAAAGGCCTGGCTCAACGACGACCCAATTCGGGTCTCGGAAATCGCCGATCCGGCGAAAGGGATCTTACACACGGGAATACCGGCGCGCGCCGATCCGGACTCGTTTCGGCATTTCGAGGACCGGCTCAAAGCGTGGCGAAAAGTCCGCATGATCGGCTCGGCTGCAACAGCCTTGGCCCACGTGGCCGCCGGCCGGGCCGAGGCTTACCGCGAATCAGGCTCCATGATTTGGGACGTGGCGGGCGGTTGCGCCCTCGTGAAAGCGGCTGGCGGGGAGGTCCGGATGAAGGGCGGAAGCCTCGATACTCCACTGGAAGTCGCCGCCGGGAATGGGCGGACACCGCTTCCGGGTTGAACCCGACGGTATCGGGGCTGGTTTTGCGTTCAAAAATGAGTCATCGATTCTCGGCATGCCTTCTGACCAACAGAAGGAGGCTGGACGGGGCCGCAGAAGTCCCGCCTAATCCGGCAGACGGGGACGAATAACTTTGGCGGGTGCGACTATGACGCTCCGAGGGGAGAGCGGCAGGTCGCGGTCGGCGATCCTAGCGGGATCGGCGCCGGCCGTGACCCGAGCGCTCAAGGAAAGCAATCGCTGGCGGCCGAGCGAGTTCACGCTCCTGGGCGCAGCGTTGGTCGGTCCAGGCGACGTGCCTGGGCTTGAGACTTTGTCTCGCGCGCCCGCTTGGGACGCGCTCGAGTTTTCCGGCGACGCCGATGCATTGATCCTGGCCGAAACGGCGCCGTCGCGCCTTGCTGCGCGCCATCTTCTGGCGAGCGCGGCCGGCGCGCGCCTGCGCACCTGGATCATCGAGAACAACCTGCTGCGGCGGCTGACGCTGGACGATCTCGTTGGGCGCGTGCTCGGCGAAGTGGATTGGACTGCCATCCGCGCGCTGATCGCGGGCAAGCGTGTACTCATCACCGGCGGCGGCGGCTCGATCGGCAGCGAACTCGCGCGCCGCGTGGCGACGCTTGAACCGGCGAGCCTCTGTGTGCTCGACGCGTCCGAATTCAATCTGTTCAGAATCTCGCGTGAACTCCCCAAGGCGCGCGTCGCGCTCGCCGACGTTCGCGACAGTGCTTCGATGCGGCGCTGGTTCGAGCGCGAAAAGCCGGAGCTCGTTTTCCACGCCGCGGCGCTGAAGCAAGTGCCGCTGGTTGAAGATCATCCTTGCGAAGGCGTGCTCACCAACGTGCTCGGCACGCGCAACGTCGCGGACGCGGCCGTCGCCATCGGCGCCGATCTCGTTTTCGTTTCAACCGACAAGGCCGTGAATCCTTCTGGCGCGATGGGCGCGAGCAAGCGGCTTGGCGAACTCTATTGTCAGGCGCTGGATCGCGCAGGCGGCTCGCGCGCGCTGTGCGCGCGGCTCGGCAACGTGATCGGTTCTACCGGTTCGGTGACGCCGGTGTTCGAAAGCCAGCTCGCTTCGGGCGGGCCGCTCACTGTCACCGACGCAGAAGTTTCGCGCTATTTCATCTCCATTCCGCAGGCTGCAGACTTTATCCTGCAAGCGGGCGCGGCCGGCGTCGGGCGCGACAGTGCGCGAGGCGCCGCGTTCGTCTTGGACATGGGCGAACCGCTCGCTGTCGTCGATCTCGCGCGCAAGATCATCCAGCTCGAAGGGCTGCGGCCCAACATCGACGTGCCGATCACGTTCGTGGGGCTTCGCGCGGGCGAGAAGCTGCACGAGGAGTTGGTCGCGTCCGACGAATGGCGCGAACCGGATCCGTTGACCGGCGTGATGGCGGTCGCGTCCGCGGAGCGCAGCTTGGCCGATTTGCGCGAGACCATCGAGCGGCTGACGGTGATGGCGCGAAGCGGCGATGACGCCGCCGTGGCCGCCGCTCTGCACGCGTCGATCGCAGCGGCCGCCGGTGAACGCAGCGACGAGCTCGCCGCGGTCGGTTAGTCCAGCGTTCGGCGGAAGCGCGCCAAGGCGAGCGTCGCCAGCACGAGCAAAATAGTCAGCAGCGGCCACAGGTCGCCGAGGATATCCGGTACGTCCGCGCCTTTGAGGATCACTTCGCGGATGATCCTGAGGAAGTGCGTGATCGGCAGGCATTCGCCGATCGCCTGCGCCCAAAACGGCATGGCGCGGAACGGAAACATGAAACCGGACAGCAAAATCGACGGCAGGAAGATAAAGAACGTCATCTGCATCGCCTGCATCTGCGTGCGCGCGACGGTGGAGATGAGATAGCCGAGCATCAGGTTGGTGAGGATGAACGCCGCGCCCGCGATCAGGAATGCGATCCACGAGCCCGAGAACGGAATCCCGAACAAGAGAATCGCTGCCGTGAGCACGATGGTGGTCTGGATGGCGCCGACGAGAATGTAAGGCGTGGTTTTGCCGATCATCACTTCGAGCGGGCGAAGCGGCGTCGCCAACAGCGTTTCCATCGTGCCACGTTCGGTTTCGCGCGTGAGTGCGATCGAGGTCACCATCACCATGGTCATGGTCAGGATGACCCCGAGCAGAGCGGGCACGATGTTGAAGGCGGTGACGCCGGCGGGATTGTAGCGGCGGTGCACGACGATCTCGTAAGGCGGCGGCGCCGGCGCGAGATACGCAAGCGGACCTTCGAGATCGGGCGTGAAGGCCGATTGCGCGATCTGCTGAATCGCGCCTAGCGCGCCGCCGGCAGCGACGGGGTCGCTCGCATCTGCCGCGACCAGAATTTGCGGACGCTCGCCGCGCACTAGGCGCCGCTCGAAGCCTTCGGGAATGGAGATCAGGAACGTCGCGCGCCCCGAACGCAGCATGCGTTCGCTTTCAGTGGCGCTGTGCGAGACGGCGATGATGTCGATGAACGTTGAGGCGCGCAGCGACGCGAGAAAGTCGCGCGTCAGCGGCCCGTCTTCGCGCATTTCCACCACGGCAGGGAGGTGACGCGGGTCGGTGTTGATGGCGAAGCCGAACAGCACCAGCTGCATGATCGGCACCATGATCATGATCGCGAACGTCGGCCGATCGCGGCGCATCTGCACGAGTTCCTTGAAGAACACGGCGACGATGCGCTGCCAAGAAAGATCGAGCCGCGAGCGGTCGTAACGCAGGAAGCGCGGCAGCTTCATTGGAAGTTGTCCTGGCTGCCGGTCATCAGGTGGATGAAGATTTCTTCGAAGCCGGCGTCGATCTTCTCGATCGTGACGTGCGGCTGCTTTTCCTTCACTGCGCGCACGGCGCGTTCGAGCGCGGCGGCGTCCTTGCCGCAGGCATGGATTTCCGCGCCAAAGCGGGCGACGAGTTCGACGCCTTCGCTCGCTTCCAGCAAACGCTGCGCTTCCTGCAATGGCCGTCCGGCGATGCGCCAGCAGAAAAGACCCATCTGCTTCGGGATATCCGCCGTCGGTGCGTCGAGCAGCTTCTTGCCGTAAGCGATGTAGGCGATGGAATCGCACTGCACGGCTTCGTCCATATAGTGGGTGGAGACGAGCGTGGTGACGCCTTGCGCGGCGAACTTGCGGATGTTGTCCCAGAAGTCGCGCCGCGCTTTGGGATCGACGCCGGCCGTGGGTTCGTCGAGCAGCAGCAGTTCCGGTTCGTGGATCATGCACGCGGCGAGCGCAAGACGCTGCTTCCAGCCGCCAGAAAGCTTGCCCGCGATCTGGTGCGCGCGTTCGGCGAGGCCGAGCGTTTCCAGCGCCTGCTGCACGCGTTCCTCGACGCGATCGAGCCGATAGAGGCGCGCGATGAACTGCAGGTTCTCGCGGATCGACATGTCTTCGTAGAGCGAGAACTTTTGCGTCATGTAGCCGACGCGCTCTTTGATCTTGTTGCTTTCGGCGAGAACATCGAAGCCGAGAACACGGCCTTCACCGTCGTCCGGACGCAGCAAACCGCAGACCATGCGGATCGTTGTGGTCTTTCCCGAACCGTTCGGCCCGAGGAAGCCGTAGATCGATCCTTTCGGCACCTTGAGTTCGAGATGATCGACGACGGTGCGGTCGCCGAACTTCTTGGTCAGACCGGTGACGTCGATGACGAGCTCTTCGCTCATGGCAGATGCACGGTCACCGGCATGCCGGGACGGATCGGCGTTTGGCCTTCGAGCCGCGCCTCGACGAGAAACACCAGCTTGTCGCGCTGCTCGAGGCTGTAGATCACCGGCGGCGTGAATTGCGGCTCGTTGGCCACGCGGCTCACGCGCGCCGCGTATTGCTGCGGACAGCGATCGCAAGCGATGTTGACGCGCGCGCCCGGCTGCAAGCGTGCGAGCATCGGCTCCGGCGCGAAGAATCGTATTTTCAAATTCGCCGGCGTCAGCAGCGCTGCGATGGGCTGGCCAGCGCCGACGACTTCGCCGGGGCGATGGAAAATGCGCTCGATGGTGCCTGCTGCCGGCGCCGCGCCGCTCAGATCGGAGAGACGTGTTTCCGCGAGACCTGTTTCGGCGCCCGCGGCGCGCAGCTGACGCACGGCTTGATCGAGCCGCGCTTGCGCGGCGTCGCGCGCGGCGCGGTCGGCGTCGAGGCGCGCGCGCGGATAGAAGCCACGCTGAGCGAGTTCTTGAGTGCGAGCGAGATTGCGTTGCGTGAGCGTGGCGTCGGCGCGCGCTGCATCCACGGCCTCTTGCAACGCGGCCCGCGAAGCGCTGGCGCTTTGCACCGTGTAGGAGAGACGATCGCGATCGAGCGCAAACACGCGCGCGCCGGCTGCGACGCTGTCGCCTTCGCGCACGAACAACTGGCTGACGACGCCGGGTTCCTGCGACGCGAGATAGATATAGTCGGCTTCGCCGTAGCCCTGCAGCTCGTTCGTCGGCGTGCGGTTGCACGCGGCGAGGAGAAACAGCGCGGCGAACACAAAGCGCTTCATGCGCGTCGCTCCAGCCCTTCGAGCAGGATGTCCAAATGCGAGGCTACCAGCGCGTCGGCGTCGGCGAGCGCGTTTTCCCCGCGCAGGACGTGCGTCCACAGCGCTTCCATCAGAACGGGGCCGATGAAGGCGCGTGACGCCGCGCGCGGATCGATGTCGCGAAACACGCCTGAGGCGATTCCGGCGGCGATCAGCTTTTCCAGCATTGCGCGGCCGACTTCGGCGACGTGGAGGCGATAGAATTCGGCGATTTCCGGAAAACGACCCGACACGCCGATCACCAGGCGCGGCACGGCGAAGTTGTTCGGATCGGCGAGGCGTTTGACGATGCCCGTCGCGATCGCGCGCAGCGCGGCCTTTGGATCGCCCATCAAAGGCGCGGCCGCCGTGAGCGCGCCTTGCAAAAGCGGCGTGACGCGGCTTTCGATCAGCGCCTTCAGCAGCGCTTCCTTGCTTTCGAAATAGAGGTAGACGCCCGCCTTCGAGATGCCCGCGCGCTTGGCGACGTCCTCCATCCGCGCCGCGTCGAAGCCGCACTCCGTGAACTCGGCCAGCGCCGCTTCGAGGATTTCCGCGGGCCGCACCTCGGCCCGCCGCGTCCATTTGCGCGCCGGCGGGGGCGGGGCTTTCGGATTTCCCTTTCTGCGAGAAGGAGATGGAGGCATTACCGTGTCATAACTGACCAGACAGTCAGTTTCAAGCGGTAATGTAGCCGCGGCTACGAAAAAGGCATGAAGAACAGAATGTTAACGCGTGTATCCGTACGGAAAGCTTGAACGGCAGAAGGCTCTTTCACTCCAGGGGACGGCAGGCATGAACGGGGCGAACCTCCCGGCCCACCTGAGGATCAATCTGGCGACGTCGACGATCCTGTTCGTCGACGACAACCCCATGGCCAATGAGATCCTGAGTTCGATCTTTTACGGCTTCGGCGCCAAGGACCGCATTCGCTGCGCGTCGCTCGAGGAAGCCAAGCGCATCCTTTCGAAGCAACGCATCGATCTCATGTTCATCGACGCGGGCTATCCGCACGACGGCACGTTCGAGTTCATGAACTGGCTTCGGCGCATCGCGCCCGATCCCGCGTGCTTCACGCCGACCATCATCATCTCCGGCCACTCCACGCGCGCGCTCGTGCGCAAGGCGCGCGACGCAGGCGCGCATTTCGTGGTGGCGAAGCCGATCAGCGTCGGCGTGCTTCTCAATCGCCTCGCGTGGATTGCGCACGAACAACGGCCGTTCGTAAAGCATCCGATCTATGCCGGTCCCGATCGGCGCTGGAAGAACAACGGCGCGCCGTCGGGCATCACGGGACGCCGCGCGGACGATCCGCCAGGCGAAAGCGTGCGGAAAGCGTCATGAGCGACGGCTGGCGGCAGTACAAACCGAAGCTCGCGCTGTACGGCGTCCTCAACAACGGCGGGCTGTCGGTGGACGAGGCGATGCGCCGCGCCAACACCGAGGTCGACAATCACCGCGCCGAGGCGACACGCGTCATCAACGATGCGCTCGACAAGCTCGAAGCGCTCGCGCGTGCGCGAGAACCGGAGTCCGCGGCGCAGTGCTACGACCTGTCGAGCTTCATTCTCGATATCGCCGGTATTTTCCAACCGCCGCTCTGCCGCGCCGCGAGTTCGCTGTGCGAATTGGCGATGCGCATGCAAGCCGCCGGCAAGTGGGATTGGCCGTCGGTCGATGTGCACGTCGCCACCATGCGGTTGCTCGCCGGCAAGCACGACGACACCGACCCAACAGTCCAAACCGTGCTGAAAGGCCTCGCCTCGGTCGTCAGCCGCTTCCCCGATCCAGCGCCCCCCGATCCGCCGCGCGTGCCCTGAACGCAGCAGTGCGTCGACATCCCTCTTGAACTTTTCTGACACCGGTGTCAGCGAATTGGCTCCGAAGGCAAGAAGGCCACAAGGGTCTCGAGGAGACGCGCTCATGCACCCGACCGATCACACCCGCCGTCATCTGTTGGCTGCGGCTTCGGGAGCGGCGCTCGCCGGTTGCGCTTCGCTGCCTCAACTCGGTCCGCCGCAACCGACGGGCCCGAACGCGGCGACGCTCGCGGCGATGAAACGCGCGACGCGCTTCATGCGCGAACGCTGCGCGTATCGCGGCGGTTATGTCTGGTCGTACCTGCCGGACTTCTCGCGCCGCTGGGGCGAGATGGAAGCCTATCCGACGATGATTTGGAATCAGTCGCCGGGTACGAGCGCGGTCGGGCACGTCTATCTCGATTGCTATCACGCAACCGGCGACGAGTATTTCTATCAAAGCGCCGTCGAAGTCGCGACGTGCATCGCCGCCGCGCAGCACGCCGAAGGCGGCTGGAATTATCTGCACGATTTCGCCGGCGATGAGTCAACGCACCGCTGGTACGACACCATCGGCAAGAACGGCTGGCGGCTCGAGGAATTCCAGCACTATTACGGCAACTGCACCTACGACGACGACGTGTTCTCGGAAGCCGCGACGTTCATACTGCGCGTCTATCTCGAAAAGCGCGACAATCGCTTCCGCGCGCCGCTCGATCGCGCGCTGCACTTCGTGCTTACGAGCCAATACGGCAACGGCGGCTGGCCGCAGCGTTATCCGTTCGTCCAGAACGGCGGCCTGCACGGCAAGCCGGACTACACGCCGTACGTCACCTTCAACGACAGCGTCGTTGAGGGAAACATCAAGTTTCTGCTGATGTATTATCAAACGCTTGGCGATGACCGCGCGCTGGCCGCGATCCGCAAATCGTTCGACGTGTACATTGCCGCGCAACACGCCATGCCGCAGCCGGGGTGGGGCTTGCAGCACACAGTCGACACGCTCGCGCCGATTGGTGCGCGTACGTATGAGCCGACGGCGCTGACGTCGCACACCACCGCCGCTAACATCGACCAGATGATGGATTTCTATCAGTGGACGGGCGAGGACCGCTTCCTACGGCGTCTGCCTGAAGCGATGGACTGGCTGCAGTCGATTAAACTGCCCGATAACCAAGTGCGCACGCCGGGGCGTCCATTCCCGACGTTCATCGAACTCGGCACCGGCAGAGCGATCATCAACCATCGCCGCGGCTCGAACATCAACAGCGGCGCCTATTATCAGGACTTCAGTCCCGAACATCCGATCCGGCACTACGGCCAATGGCGCGCGATCAATCTCGACGGCTTGCGCGCGCGCTACGCGCGCCTGCGGGCGGAATCCGCGGCGGAGCTGGCTGCGAATTCACCGCTCCGTCGACGCGACGATTTCCGGCTGCCGCGTTTCTTCTCCACGCGCAGTGTGTCGGTTTCCGATCTCAACACCAACACTGTAGGCGGCGGCGATCGTCCGACCGCCGAACGGGTCACCGCGCTGGTGAGCGGTCTCAACGCCGAGGGCTACTGGCCGACGCCGCTCGTCTCCACCAGCAACCCGTATGTCGGCGACGGCCCAGCGGCGCCGACGCCGGGCGACTATTCCGAAACCCTGGTCGGCGACCGCTACGACACCTCGCCCTATACGACGAGCACGCCCGTCACGGGCATTTCCACGGGAACTTTCATCCAGAACATGAGCGCGCTGCTTCAGGCTGTGGATCGCGGCGGGTAAATCGGGAACGCAGCGCGGCAAAGTTGCAGCAAAACAGCCGTAAATCAGCCGTTGAGACATGGAAAACGCGGGCGCGAGGGCGTAGTCTGGGCGACGGCGGGGTGAAACGTGGCCGAACAGCACAAGCAAGAAATCAACGAGCGGACCGTGAAGCTGGTGTCGATCGTGGCGATCGACGTCGTCGGCTTTTCCAGCATGTCCGAGAAAGATCACAAGAAGGCCGCGCGGCACATCGAGAATTTGCGCGACCGCATCGAGCGTACGGCCTATGCGCACGGCGGGCGCGTGTTCAACACCGCGGGCGACGGCTTCATGCTGGAGTTCAACTCCGCGGGCCAAGCGCTCGGCGCGATCCAGGAAATCCTCGACCGCCGCAAACGCAGCGAGCCGCAGATCCGCGTCGGCGCGCATGTGGGCGACGTCGTTGTCACCGCCAACGACGATCTGCTTGGCCACGGCGTGAACGTCGCCGCGCGTTTGCAGGCGCTAGCGAAGCCCGGCTCGGCGCTGGTGTCTTCCGAGTTCCGCTCGATGGCGCATTCGTCGCCGACCGCGTCGTTCCTCGCGCGCGGGCGCCAGCCGCTCGAGAACATCGAGCAGAAAGTGCAGACGTACGAGATTCTGTCGAAGGGCCAACGCTTCGCGCACGCGAGCCGGCGCTTCATGTACGGCGCTGTCGGCATGGCGGTGATCGGCGGGCTTCTGTATTTCAGCCCGTTCATTCTGCGCACGGTGCAAGAGCGCATGCCGAGCCAGGCTTCCGCCAGCTCCACCGAACCCGCGGCGCCCGCGGCGACACCCGCGCCGTCGACGTTCCAGCAAGCAACACAAGCCGCGCCTCCGCCGCCTGAAGCCGGGCAGGCGATCAAGGACTGTGCGAATTGCCCCGACATGATCGTGGTGCCGGGCGGCACGTTCACGATGGGCTCGCCCGCGCGTGAATCAGGCCGCGCCGCCAATGAAGGCCCGCAACGCGAAGTGGCGATCCCGATGTTCGCGGTCAGCAAATACGAAGTCACGTTCGCGCAGTGGGACGCCTGCGTCGCAGCCGGCGGCTGCGATAGCTTCTCACCGGCGGACCACGGCTGGGGCCGCGGGCAGCGCCCGGTGATCGGCGTGTCGTGGAACGACGCGCAGAAATACGTTGAGTGGCTGAACCAGCAAGCCGGCGCGCCGCGCTACCGGCTGATGACCGAAGCGGAGTGGGAATACGTCGCACGCGCCGGCGCCACGACGGCGTACGCCACGGGCGCAAGCCTCACCGCGCAGCAGGCCACCTTCCGAGTGCAACAAACGACGGAAGTCGGCGCGCACGGGGAAAACGCGTTCCATCTGTTCGATCTCGCGGGCAACGCGGGCGAGTGGGTCTCGGATTGCTACGCCGCCGACTATCGCGGCGCGCCGGTCGATGGCGCGGCGGTCGACACCGCCAACTGCCGCAACCGTGTGGCCCGCGGTGGCGCTTACGCCGATCGTGCGCCGGCGCTTCGGGCAGCGGCGCGCAAGAGCGTGGCGGCGGATTCGCGTACGGCCGGCTTGGGCTTCCGCGTCGCGCGCATCCTCAACTAGAACTCCGCGCGCCCCTCGGTGCTGCGGCGCTGCCTCGCTTCCTTGCAGCGCGCGTTGACTTGGCGAACCACCGTGATGTTGCCGCCGAGCCGTTCGGTCGCGCCGTAGCGGCCCTCGGCTTCCATCTCGTGCGCCACGTCGGTCCAGTTCTGCAAAAGACCCGTGTCGGCGAGTTCATAAGCGCGCTTGCGCAGCGACGCGAAACTGTCCCTAGGCATTGGCCGTCTCTCCGGCCCCCTTGCGGTTCAAGCATACCGGCACAAGCCATCAACGCGAGCGCGAGGCGCACGTTGCACCGCAGCGCGCAACTTGTGACCTTGGGCACAGCGCGCCGGTTCCATCCGGGTTATAGGTGATGTCTGCGCGTAGGGGTGCGCGCCAAGAACAACGGGGCTGGAGACGTGACGCACCGCCGTCGTGCCATGCTTAGGGGCGCTCTATGAGCGCAAGCTTCATCCTGGCGCAGGTGTCCGACACCCACATCATGACTGAGCCGCGCGTGTCGGCGTCCGGCGCGCGTTCCGATCACACCGCGCAGCTTCGCCAAGTCTTTGCGGCGATGCGCGAATTCAAGCCCGACGTGATCCTGGTCACCGGCGATCTCGTGAACGATGGCCGCACCGACGAATACGCGGTGTTCGTCGATGCACTCGTCGAGGCGCCCGCGCCGCTCTACGTGCTGCCCGGCAACCACGACGACCGCGCGCTGATGCGCGAGATGCTGCCGGCGCACCGGTATTTGCCGCGCACCGGCGAGCATCTCTCATACACTGTGGAAAACTATCCGGTGCGCTTGATCTGCCTCGACCAGATCGCGCCGGGCGAGACTTACGGCGTGTTCACGCCGGAAATGGCCGCGTGGCTCGACGACGCGCTGGCGGCCGATCCGCGCAAGCAGGCGCTGGTCGCTCTGCACCATCCGCCGTTCGCCACGCACGACCGGTTGTTCGACAGCATCGGCCTGCACGAAGCCGAGCGCTTCGCCGGCGTCATCGAGCGCCGCCCGCAGGTCGTCCGCATCGTCTGCGGCCACCACCACAGGGCGATCCTGGGGCAGGTCGGGGAGGTCCCGGCCATTGTCGCCCCCTCCAGCGCCTGGACCTATTCGCTGGCCCTCCAGGGCGACCAGCCGGTGGCCCGGATTACCGACGAAAAGCCCGGTTGGGCGCTGCACGCCTGGTCGGCGGAGACCGGATTTTCTAGTCATTTCATGGGTTTACCGTAAAAGCAGATGGGCCCGATCTTTCGATCGGGCCCGGTGCTGCGGTGGCGCCTGGGCGGGGGGAGTAGGTCGGCGCCGTGCAAAGAACGTGTCCCGGCCCAAAGTCGTTCCAGCCAGGCGAAAAATATTTTCAGACCGATCCAGCCGCGCGTCCCGGCCCGCCTCGGCGGCGCTATAACGCCGGCCCATGAAGACCAGAGCCGCGGTGGCGTTCGCGCCCAAACAGAAACTCGAAATCGTCGAACTGGATCTCGAAGGCCCGAAGGCTGGCGAGGTGCTTGTGGAGATCAAGGCCACCGGCATCTGCCACACCGACGCCTACACGCTCGACGGTCTCGACAGCGAAGGCATTTTCCCGAGCGTGCTCGGGCATGAAGGCGCGGGCGTGGTGCGCGAGATCGGCGCGGGCGTGACGAGCGTGGCCGTCGGCGATCACGTCATCCCGCTCTACACGCCGGAATGCCGGCAGTGCAAAAGCTGCCTTTCGCGCAAGACCAATCTCTGCACCGCGATCCGCGCCACGCAGGGCAAAGGGCTGATGCCCGACGGCACGTCGCGGTTTTCGTTCAAGGGCAAACCCATCGCGCACTACATGGGTTGCTCGACGTTTTCGAACTACACGGTGCTGCCGGAAATCGCGGTCGCGAAAATCCGCACCGACGCGCCGTTCGACAAAGCTTGCTACATCGGCTGCGGTGTGACGACGGGCGTGGGCGCGGTCGTGAACAGCGCGAAGGTGACGCCGGGCGCCAATTGTATCGTGTTCGGTCTGGGCGGCATCGGCCTCAACGTTGTGCAGGGGCTGAAGCTGGTCGGCGCCAACATGATCGTCGGCGTCGACATCAATCCGAAACGCGAAGAGTGGGGCAAGAAGTTCGGCGCCACGCACTTCGTCAATCCGAAATCCGTGAAGGGCGATGTTGTCCCACATCTCGTCGAACTGACCGGCGGCGGCGCCGACTACACGTTCGACTGCACCGGCAACACCGACGTGATGCGTCAGGCGCTGGAGTCATGCCATCGCGGCTGGGGCGAAAGCGTCATCATCGGCGTCGCGGAATCCGGCAAGGAAATCGCCACGCGCCCGTTCCAGCTCATCACCGGCCGTGTCTGGCGCGGTACGGCCTTCGGCGGCGCGCGCGGACGCACCGACGTGCCGAAAATCGTCGACTGGTACATGGACAAGAAAATCCAGATCGACCCGATGATCACCCACACGCTGCCGCTGGAACGGATCAACGACGCGTTCGATCTGATGCACGCGGGGGAGAGCATCCGGAGCGTGGTGGTGTACTAGAGAGAGTTCGTGGTGGGGACGATGCGAATACCTGTTCTGACTGTTTTGGCGCTTTTGTTCGCGCCGCTTACGGCGTTCGCGGGTCCGAGTGCGCCGCCAGCGGTCGCGCCTCCCGCAAACTTGCCCCAGATGTACGTCAATCACGGATACGATCCTGCCGCCGATCCGGCAGCGGACGTGGCGCGGGCAGCAGAGCTCGCGACCGCCCAGCACAAGCGCATCTTGCTCGTCATTGGCGGCGAATGGTGTTCGTGGTGCACGATCCTGGACCGTTTCCTTGGAAGCAATGCCGACGTGCGCGCCGAGTTCGCGGATTCGTTCGTCATGGTCAAAGTGAACTGGGATCCCGATCATCCGAACGCGCGTTTTCTCGGCCGCTTTCCCGTCGCGCCCGGCTACCCGGATTTCATCGTTCTCGACTCCCACGGCCGTTACCTCGCGCACCAGCCCACGGAAGAGTTGGAGCAAGGCTACAGCTATCATCACGACCGCATGGTCACCTTCGCGCGCGCATGGCGCGCGGCGCGGCGCTGACGCGCGCAAAAATGGCCGACCGGCGTGCATGCTGCGCGCTCATTCGGTTCCACTTCGTCGCAAGCGCTTGGGTTTGCGTTGACTTGGCGCGTGCCGCGCGCTTCGTTGGCCCCCGGAAAACGAGGTGCGGCCGGGAGCGGGGCTGCGCCCAAAACGGGGTGAGAGATCCGATGGCAGCGAAGAAATTCCTGAAAACGGCCGCGTCGCTGATCGTGATCGCGGCGTTCGCAACGGCGTCGTGCACGACGGCGCAGGTGAACGGCGCGAGCTCGTCGAGCAGCGGCAGCGCGGCGTCCTCGTCGCAAGGCGCGGCAACGGCGGCGGAAGCGCAAGCCTATGTCGAAGCGGCGGAGAACGAACTGAAAGCGCTCTACGAGCGCCAGTCGCGCGTCTCGTGGGTTTATTCCAACTTCATCACCTACGACACCGAGTGGCTGAACCAACGCTCCGATGCGGAGGCGACGGCGACGCTGGTGCGTCTGGCTTCGGGCGCGGCGCGCTTCCAGAATCTGCAGCTCGATCCGGCCGTCCGGCGCAAGCTCGATCTGTTGCGTCTCTCGCTCGTGCTTCCGGCGCCGCAAACGCCGGGCGCGGCTGACCGCCTGTCGGAACTGACGACGCACATGGCGTCGATCTATTCGACCAGCAAGATCGATTACCAAGGCCGACAAATCCCGCTCGACGATCTCGAAGTGATGATGGGCGAACTGCGCAACCCGGCGCAGCTGCAGGAGATCTGGACAAAGTGGCACGCGATCGCGCGGCCGATGGCGTCGGATTACGCGCAAATGGTGACGATCGCCAACCAGGGCGCGCACGATCTTGGCTTCCAAGATGTCGGGCAGATGTGGCTGTCGAACTACGATATGCCGCCCGATCAGATGTCGGCGGAAGTGGAGCGGCTGTGGCAGCAGATGCGTCCGCTCTATGAGCAGCTGCACTGCTACGTGCGCGGGCGTCTGAACGCGCGTTATGGCAATGCCGTACAGCCGCTCGATCAGCCGATCCGCGCGGATTTGCTCGGCAACATGTGGGCGCAGAACTGGGGTGCGATCAACGATATCGCCACGGTGCCGCGTTCCAATCCCGGCTACGACCTAACGCGTCAGCTCACGCGCCAGCATTACGATGCGCACCGGCTCGTACAAACAGGTGAGCGCTTCTACACTTCGCTTGGGCTCGCGCCGCTGCCGCAAACGTTCTGGGAGCGCTCGCTGTTCGTGCGCCCGGCCGACCGCGACGTCGTGTGTCACGCTTCCGCATGGGACCTCGATGCGGCCGACGATCTCCGCATCAAGATGTGCATCCACGTCAACGCGGACGATTTCCAGACCGTGCACCACGAGCTTGGGCACAATTACTACCAGCGGGCTTACAAAGCGCAGCCCGTGCTGTTCCAGAACGGCGCGCACGACGGCTTCCACGAAGCCATCGGCGATTTCATCGCGCTGAACGCCACGCCCGACTATCTGGCGCAGATCAACATCATCAACCGCAACCAGATCCCGCCGGCTTCCGCCGACATGGGTCTGCTGATGACGATGGCGCTCGACAAGATCTCGTTCATGCCGTTTGCCTACTCGCTCGATAAGTGGCGCTGGGACGTGTTCGCGGGGCGCATCACGCCGGCGAATTACAATTCGTCCTGGTGGGACATCCGCCGCCGCTACCAAGGCATCACGCCGCCGGGCGGCCCGCGGCCGGCCGACGCGTTCGATCCAGGCGCCAAGTATCACATCGCCAACAACGTGCCGTACCTGCGGTACTTCCTCGCCTACATCCTGGAATTCCAGTTCTACCAATCGGCGTGCCAACAGGCCGGCTGGCAAGGTCCGCTGCATCGCTGCACGATCTATGGAAACACCCAAGTCGGCGCGCGCTTCAACCGCATGCTGGAAATGGGCGCTTCGCGTGAGTGGCCTGATGCGCTCGAAGCCTTCACCGGCACGCGCCGCATGGATGGGTCGGCGATGGTGGCCTACTTCCAGCCGCTGATGCAGTGGATGGAAACGCAAAACCGCGGCCAACGCTGCGGCTGGCAATAGGAGCAGCCATGCAGCTCGCGCGCTTTCCGCGACGCCGCTACACGCACGGACCGACGCCGCTCGAGAAGCTGGAGAACCTCTCCAAGCATCTCGGTGGCGCCGAGTTCTACATCAAGCGCGACGATCTGCTTGGGTTGGCCGCGGGCGGGAATAAGACGCGGAAGCTCGAGTATCTCGTCGCCGACGCGTTGGCGAAGGGCTGCGATACGCTGATCACCGTCGGCGCTGTGCAGTCGAACCACTGCCGGCTCACATTGGCGGCGGCGGTGAAAGAGGGGCTGAAGTGCCGGCTGGTTCTGGAGCAACGCGTGCCGGGTTCGTACGATCTGAACGCGAGCGGGAATAACTTTTTGTATCAGCTGCTCGGTGTTGAGGATGTTGTCGTCGTCAACGCGGGCGACGATCTCAACGCAGCGATGCAGAAGATCGCCGACAAGCTGAAGGCCGAGGGCCGCAAAGGCTATGTCATTCCCGGTGGCGGCTCCAATCCGCTCGGCGCGCTTGGTTACGTATCGTGCGGACGCGAGATTTCAGCGCAGTGTTATGGCGGCGGGCTAGTGCTCGATCACGTCGTCGTCGCCAGCGGCAGCGCGGGGACCCATGCGGGGCTGCTGGTTGGCCTGCAGAGCGTGAATTTCGACGCGCCTGTCACCGGCATCAACGTGCGCCGTCCGCGCGCGGAGCAAGAAGGCAACGTGCACAAACTCGCGATTGAAACGGCGGAGCTGCTGCAGTTGAACCCGCCGGCGCGTGATGATGTGACGTGCCTCGATGACTGGGTCGGCCCTGGCTACTCGCTGCCGACGCCGGAGATGATCGAAGCGGTGAAGCTGTTCGCACGGCTCGAAGGCGTGCTGCTCGATCCGGTGTACACCGGCAAGGCCGCGGCTGGGTTGATCGCGCTGTCGCAACGCGGCGCGTTCAAGAAGGGCGAGAAGGTGCTGTTTGTGCACACGGGCGGCTCGCCAGCGCTCTACGCGTATCAGAAGACGCTGCTGGGCGAATGACGAAGACGGTCGGCGTTATCGGCGGCTTAGGCCCGGCCGCGACGTTGGATTTCTTCGCAAAGCTGCTCGCCAAAACGCCGGCGGAGCGCGACCAAGATCATCTGCGCGTGCTGATCGACAACAACCCCCGCGTCCCCGATCGCAATGCGGCGCTGCGTGGTGAAGGGCCATCGCCGGGACCGTCGTTTGCGGATGCGGCGCGTGGGCTGGAGCGGCAAGGCGCGAATTTCATTGTGCTCGCCTGCAACACCGCGCACGCGTGGCAGGACGAGATCGAAGCGGCGATTTCTGTACCGTTTCTCAGCATGATTGATGCGACGGTTGAGGAAACTGTCGCAACACTCAATGCAAATCACCACCGCTCGGTCCCCGCGAAAGCGGGGACCCAGGAGCGCCGTGGTGAGACTGGGCCCCCGCTTTCGCGGGGGCCGAGCACCGAGGGCGGAGCGGCGAGTGTTGGCATCCTCGCTGCCGACGGATGCTTGCTCGCACAGCTCTACCAACACGCTTTCGCCGCGCGTGGGATCAACGTGCTGACGCTCGAAGGCCCGCAGCAGGCGCAGTTCATGCGGCTCGTCTACGCGATCAAGAGCGGCGATGTTGGCGACGTCGTGCGCTTCGACATGAAGGCGCTCGCGTGGGCGCTGACGCGGCGCGGCGCGAGCGCGCTCGTCGCTGGTTGCACGGAAGTGCCGCTGGTGCTCGATGCGGGCGACGTGGAAGCGCCGTTGATAAGCTCGACGGACGTGCTGGTGGCGCGTACCATCGCCTTCGCGCGCGGAGATTGAGATGGCGGACCTTTCCAACTTCATCGCCGGCTTGCCGAAGGCCGAGTTGCATCTGCATCTCGAAGGCAGTCTCGAACCGGAGCTGATGTTTGCGCTGGCCAAGCGCAACAAGGTCGAGATCCCGTTCAAGTCGATCGAGGAAGTCCGCGCGGCGTATTCGTTCTCGAATTTGCAGGATTTCTTGGACATCTACTATCAGGGCGCGAACGTGCTGCGCGAGGAGCGGGATTTCTACGATCTGGTTATGGCGTACCTGCAGCGCGTGAAGGCCGACAATGCGCGCCACGTCGAAGTGTTCTTCGATCCGCAAACCCACACCGACCGCGGCATTCCATTTTCCGTCGTCGCCGACGGCATGTTTCGCGCGCTGGAAGATGGCGAGAAGCAGCTTGGCATCAGCTCGAAGCTGATCATGTGCTTCCTGCGGCATTTGGATGAGGGGGCGGCGTTCAAGACGTTGCAGGACGCCGAACCGTATCTCGATCGCATCGCCGGCGTTGGGCTGGACTCATCCGAGAAGGGCCATCCGCCGACGAAGTTCAAGAACGTCTACGAAGCCGCGCGCGATCACGGGCTGCTGCTCGTCGCGCACGCGGGCGAAGAGGGGCCGCCGGCTTATGTGTGGGAAGCGCTCGATGAACTCGATGTCGACCGCATCGATCACGGCAATCGCTCGCTTGAAGACGACAAGCTGGTGGCGCGGCTCGTCGAAGACGAGATGACGCTGACGGTGTGTCCGCTGTCGAACCTGAAGCTGTGCGTCGTCATGGACATGAAGCAGCACCCGCTGAAGCGGATGCTGGATCTGGGGCTGCGTCCGACGATCAACTCAGACGATCCGGCTTACTTCGGTGGGTATTTGAACGATAATTACAACGCCGTCGCGAAGGCGCTGCCGCTAACGAAGAATGATTTTGTGACGCTAGCGAAGAACAGCTTCCTCGGCTCGTTCCTAACGGATGCGGAGATCAAGCCGCATCTCGATGCGATCGATGCATACGTGAAGGGAAGTTAGCGCCGACGAGACGCTTCAGGGGAGGCGCTTATGGTACAAACATTGTTTCCTGTGCCACCCAGGTCGTTTCAACTACCAAAAGGATTTTGGAGCTACCTCATAAATGGGACAGCAGCGTTGGCTGCGGCCGTTAGCGCACTTTTTTCGGCAAGTTCGGCAGAGTCAGCACGTCAAACAATCCGACAGCAACAAGAGTCGCTTCTACTCACCGAGCGAGTGAACGCTTGTGTGACAGTTCGAAACCTCGCTGACGAAGTCGAAGGAGCCTATCGCGCTACGTTGCCGTTCCATCCGCGCCAAAATTTGCGCCCGCCGGGAACGAGTCCTAGGCAAGCTCGGTCAATGTGGTTTGATCGAACTGCGACGTTGAGTGGGGCGTTGCGGAACTTCAGATCCGCCGAGAGATTGGAGCTGTTGGGCCCGCATCCACTTGCGCAAGCCGAGGCAAATCTTGAGCATGCACTAAGCGAATTGGTTGGTGTCGCAGCCGATGAGCAAAAGACATATGCGCAGTTTGTGCCTTACGAAAGCGCCTTGATGCAAGCCGAAGCGGAATTGCACGTGGCGTGCGTTCGCTCCGTTGGAGCCTATAGAGAAGGGCCCAGAGAAACGATACCGCCGCTGATTGATCGGCCATGGTTATTCGAGAAATCGAAGTAGAGAAAACTACTCCCAGAACGGCAGCCAAACGTTCTTCACCTGGCACGCTTCGCGCAGGAACTGCCGTCCTTCGCCGTACTGCGTCGAGAACCAATCGCGCGCTTTGCCGTTGTTCACCCAGGTGCGCTTCAGATTGCCGGTCGAGAGTTTTTCGACGCGCGCGCTGCCTTCGGCGCTGCCGTGATACCAGATCGAGTCCACGCCATCGTGCTTGGCGAGCACGTCGGCGAGCTCGTCGCGTTTGCCGGTGACGATGTTCACCACGCCACCGGGCACGTCTGACGTTTCGAGCACTTGGTAGAAATCCGCAGCAACGAGCCCATAGCGCTCGCTCGGCACGACAACGCAGCGATTGCCCATCGCGATCGACGGCGCGACGGTTGAGACGAGCGCCAACAGCGGCAGCGGATCGGGGCAGACGATGCCCATCACGCCGATCGGCTCGTTCACGGCCATCACCACGTTTCGCGATGGCGGCGCGTGCACGAGGCCATCGTACTTGTCGGCCCACGCGGCGTAGGTGAAGAGGCGCTGGATCGAGGCGTTGACTTCGGCCTTGCCGTCTTCGCCGGTGATGTCGGCAATGCGCTTGGCGAACTCTGCGCTGCGCTGGCTGAGATTTTCCGCGAGATAGTAGAGAATTTGCGCGCGCAGATTCCCCGTCGTGCCCGACCATGACGTCGCGTTCGCTGCGGCTTCGACAGCGTCGCGGATGTCTTTGCGGTTCGACGACGCAACGCGCCCGGCGAAGCGGCCGTCATGCGTGGTGATCGTGAACGAGCCGCCGTTGTCGGCGCGCGATTGTTTGCCGCCGATGTAGTTCTTCGCGGTGCGATCGATGGTGTCGTTGGCGGGCGCGGGCTCTGCCGCTTCGGTCGCTTTTGGCAACACTGCGTCGCCCTTCGCCCATTCGTTCTTCAGCTTGACGTATTCGAACAAGCCTTCCTTGCCGCCTTCGCGGCCGTAGCCGCTTTCGCGATAGCCGCCGAAACCGCAGGCGCCGTCGAACTGGTTCGTGCAATTGATCCAGACGACGCCGGACTTCACCTGCGTCGCCACTTCCATCGCGCGGTTGATGTTCTCGGTCCACACTGTGGCGGAGAGGCCGTAGCGGCTGTTGTTGGCGAGCGAGAGCGCTTCGTTGAGATGGCGGAAGCTCATCACCGTGAGCACTGGGCCGAAGATTTCGTCGGTGACGACGATGTTCGCGGGACCGACGTTGGTGAGCAAAGTCGGCGGATAAAAGCAGCCGTCGGTTGGGCAGGTGATGTCGGGCTGCCACTTCGTGGCGCCTTGCTCGACGCCTTGCGCGACGAGCCCTTCGATGCGCTGCTTCTGCACGGGATCGACGAGCGATCCCATGTCGATGGCTTTGTCGAGCGGATCGCCGATGCGGAAGGTGTTGAGGCGGCGCTTGATCTTCTCGATCATGGTCTGCGCCACGCCTTCTTCGACCAACAGGCGCGAACCGGCGCAGCAGACTTGACCCTGGTTGAACCAGATCGCGTCGATCAGGCCTTCCACGGCGCCATCGAGATCGGCGTCCTCGAACACGATGAACGGCGACTTGCCGCCGAGTTCGAGCGTGAGCTTCTTACCGGTGCCTGCGGTCGCTTCCCGGATGATGCGCCCGACTTCCGTTGAGCCGGTGAAGGCGATCTTCGCCACGCCTTCATGCTTCACAAGCGCCGCGCCGGTTTCACCAGCGCCGGTGACGATGTTGATCACGCCTGGAGGCACGCCGGCTTCTTGGCAAAGTTCGCAGAAATAGAGCGCTGTGAGCGATGTGAACTCGGCCGGCTTCAGCACGATGGTGTTGCCCATCGCGATCGCCGGCGCGATTTTCCACGCAAGCATCAGCAGCGGGAAATTCCACGGGATCACCGCGCCGACGACGCCGACGGCCTGATAGTCCGGCAGTTCTTGCGCCTGCAGCTGCGCCCAGCCGGCGTGATGATAGAAGTGACGAGCGACCAGCGGCACGTCGATGTCGCGCGTCTCGCGGATCGGTTTGCCGTTGTCGAGCGACTCCAGTATGGCGAGGAAGCGCGAATTTTTCTGAATGAGACGCGCGAGGGCGTAGAGAATTTTCGCGCGCTCGAAACCGGGCTTCGCGCTCCACTTCGGAAATGCAGCTGCCGCGGCGGTGACAGCGGAGTTGATGTCGTCAGAGCTGCCGATCGAGAACGTCGTTAGCGTTTCGCCGTTGGCGGGATTCTTCGCTTCGATCTTGTTGCGCGATGGGCTTGTCCACGCGCCATCGATAAAATGGCCAAAGCTTTTGTGCGCGGCGAGCCATTCGCGCACGCGCGTTTGCTCTTCGGGCGCGGGGCCGTAATCCATCGAGTGGAAGATTTCGGCGACGTTCGGTTTCGCTGGGGCCATGACGTGATGCTCTAGACTGATTTGCCGTGGGTTTCTTCCCCCGCGTTGCGGGGGAAGTGGATCGCGCCGACTTGTCCGCCGAAGCTCGAAGAGCGAAGGCGGAAGGCGCGAGGCGTAGGGGGCAGCGCCGCCCCCTCAGTCACGCCGCTGCGCGCCGTGACAGCTCCCCCGTAAACGGGGGAGCAAAACGTTAGACCGGCTCTAGACAATCGGATGCCGGTTTGCCGCGGAATAGCGGCCGGTGACGAAGTGTTCGAGCTGGCGCTCGATGTCGCCCAGCAGGCGTGAGGCGCCGAAGCGGTAGAGGTGCGGATCGAGCCAGGCGTTGCCGAGCTCTTCCTTCACCAGCACGAGGTAGGCGAGCGCTTCTTTCGCTTTGGTGATGCCGCCGGCGGGCTTCAAGCCAATGCGCTGACCGGTGCGCTCCTCGAACTCGCGGATCGTGCGCATCATCACCAGCGACACCGGCAGGTTGGCGTTGACCGCTTCCATGCCCGTCGATGTCTTGATGAAGTCGGCGCCGCCCATCATGCAGGCGATCGAGGCTTTCGCGATGTTCGGGTAGTTGCCGAGTTCGCCGGTGGCGATGATGGCTTTCACATGCGCGGGACCGCAAACTTCGCGGAATTGAACCATCTCGTCGTAGACGGCTTTGAAATCGCCCGCGAGCACGTGGCGGCGCGAGATGACGATGTCGATTTCATCGGCGCCGGCTTCGACGCTGTCGCGAATTTCCTGCAGGCGCGTGTTGAAGGGCGAGAGACCCGCCGGGAAGCCCGTTGAAACGGCGGCGACCGGAATGCCTGACCCACGCAACGCATCGCGCGCGGCGCCAATCATGTCGTGATAGCAGCACACCGCCCCGACTTTGAGGTCGAGCTTATCGGCGCCCATCGCCTCGAGCAGATCGCGCCGCACCGGATTGCGCGCCTTCGCGCACAAGCGGCGCACGCGGTCTTCGGTGTCTTCGCCGGAGAGCGTGGTCAGGTCCATCAGCGTGATGGCCTTCAACAGCCACGCCGCTTGCCATTCCTTCTTCACCGTGCGCCGGCCGCTCAATGTCGCGATGCGGCGCTCGACGGCGGCGCGGTTGACGCGCGTGCTTTCGATCCAATCGCCGTCGTACGGCGCGCCTTCGGTGCGCGGGCGGTTGGCGAGATCGCTGTGCGGTGAGGCGGGCGGAACGAGATGCGGTGTGCGAGACATGTGCTGCTCTCAGAGGAACGAAGCGCCGACCGGCATCGGCTTCATGCCGAGATGGGCGGCGATGGATTGAGCGATGTCGGCGAAAGTTTCGCGCGTGCCGATTCCGCCCGGCGCGATGTTTGGCCCGAACGCGATAATCGGCACATGCTCGCGCGTGTGATCGGAGCCGGGCCAGGTCGGATCGCAGCCGTGATCGGCGGTGAGGATGACAAGATCGCCGGGCTGCAGCTTGGCTTGCAGTTGCGGCAGGCGGCGATCGAACGCCTCGAGTGCTGCGGCATAACCCGGCACGTCGCGGCGATGGCCGTAGAGCATGTCGAAGTCGACGAAGTTCGTGAACAGGATGCCGCCGTCGGGCGTGCGGTCGAGCTGCCGGAGCGTTTCGTCGAAGAGTGCCTCGTTGCCATCGGCGCGGAAGCTCTGCGTGACGCCTTGCTCGGCGAAAATATCGCTGATCTTGCCGATGCCGATGACTTCGCGGCCGTCGTCCTTGGCGTAGTCGAGCAAGGTCGGGACGTGAGGCGGCGTTGCGTAATCGTGGCGGTTGCCGGTGCGTTTGAATTCGCCTTTGCGTTCGCCGACGAACGGCCGGGCGATGACGCGGCCGACATTGTACTCGTCCACCAGATCGCGGGCGATGTGGCAGATGTCGTAGAGCCGCTCCAAGCCGAAATGCTTTTCGTGCGCGGCGATTTGGAAGACCGAGTCCGCCGACGTGTAGACGATCGGCTTACCGGTGCGGATGTGCTCTTCGCCGAGCTCTTCGATGATGTCGGTGCCAGAGGCGTGCTTGTTGCCGAGAATGCCGGGCAGTTTCGCTTGTTCGATCAGCGCGTCGGTGAGTTTCGCCGGAAAGCTCGGATATTCTTTTGCGAAGTAGCCCCAATCGAACTCGACGGGCGCGCCCATCATTTCCCAATGACCTGACGGCGTGTCCTTGCCGACGCTGCGTTCCTTCGCGCGGCCGTAACGGCCCTTAAGCGCCGACGGTTTCGCGAGCGGCAAATCGCGGTTCGCCTGCGCACCGATTTCGCCGAGGCCCAGTTCGAGCAAATTCGGGATTTGGATCGCGCCTTGCCGAAGCCCGGACTTGTCCGCGCGGCCGCTCGCGCACGCGCGCACGATGGAGCCGAACGTATCGGCTTTCTCTTCGCCGAAGCGGTTCGCGTCAGGCGTGGCACCGACGCCGAATGAATCCAAAACGCCAATGATGGCGCGCATCTGTTTTCGTGCCCTTAGTGAGGTTCTTCGTGTCCTTAGTGTTTAACACGAAGGCACGAAGTGTCCACGAAGGACACCAAGAGGTTACCGCGTTCCGTACATCCGGTCGCCGGCGTCGCCCAGGCCGGGGACGATGTAGCCGTGGTCGTTGAGGCGGTCGTCGATGGAGGCGGTCCAGATCGGCACGTCGGGATGCTCGCTGCGCAGCAGTTCGATGCCCTCCGGCGCGCTGACGAGGCAGACAAAGCGCATTTGCGTGACGCCGTACTCCTTTAGCCGCTCAATCGCGGCGACGGCGGTGTGGCCGGTGGCCAACATCGGATCGACGACGATGACGAGGCGCTCGGCGACATCCGTCGGCGCTTTGAAGTAGTATTCGATGGCTTTGAGCGTCTTCGGATCGCGATAGAGCCCGATGTGCGCGACGCGCGCGGACGGCATGATGTCGAGCATGCCTTCCAGGAAGCCGAGGCCGGAGCGCAGGATCGGCGCCAGCACGAGTTTCTTGCCGGCGATCTCCTTGCCCTTCATCGGCATCAGCGGCGTATCGATCTCGACGTCCTGCACCGGCAAATCGCGCGTGACTTCGTAGGCGAGCAACGTCGCGATCTCGCGCAGCAGATTACGGAACGCGCGTGTTTTCGTGTTCTTGTCGCGCATGATGGTGAGCTTGTGCTGCACCAACGGATGATCGACTTGCGTGACGCCCAACATGCTCCGCCCCATCGTCGCGGCCGGCCTAAAAGACCGTGCCGTCGCTTGTGATTTTGAATGGCGGGCCCGCGTCGGCGCGCTTTTCGCGCGCGAGCACGCGGCCCGCCGCCCATGTCCCGCCTTCTAGCACGCGCGCGAGCGGGAAGTCCTCAGCCTTCACACCGAGACGTTGGCGCACGAGCGGCGCGATTCGGTCCAACAACGCCACGGTCAGCGAACGCCAGCCGACGACGAAGGGCTCGGAGACGGCATAGGTCGTGTCGAGCGCGCCGGGATCGCGTGGTATGAGGACGCCGGAATCCACGAACAGGCCGCCATTGCGGTACTCCGCGAGCCCCGTGAGGCCGTCGATGTCGACGACGTTCACGCCTGCGTCCTGCAGAGGCTCGATTAGCGAATAGGCGAGCCACTGCGAAAGCTTGTGCAGCGGCACATATCCGTCGGGCGACGCCGGATGCGGCCAGCAATCGCCCAGCGGCGTGTCGTCGAGTACGGGGCGGCCTTGCCAGATGGGGCCGAGGCCTTCGAGCAAGGCTTCGAGAATTTGCGGCGCGCGCAGCGTTCGCGCATCACCACCACTGCTCGGCCCCCGCGAAAGCGGGGGTCCAGTGTCTGCATCACTCTGGGTCCCCGCCTTCGCGGGGACCGAGCGGAGAGGCTGGGCTTGGGTAAGGAGATAGTCGTAAAGCCCGCCCGGCCGCGGCGCGTCTTTCAGCGCGAACAAGTCGGGGCGCGCGTCGATCTGACGCCCGAGCCGGTTCAGCAGTGACGCACGGCCTTCGAGGCCGAGCAGCGGGTTTTGCGGCGTGACTTGGAAAGCGTCCGAGAGCGCGGCGGCGTCGAGGCGCGTCAGGCCTTCGGCATCGGCGCGCAGCGGATCGGAGGGATCGTTCGAGAACCCGCCCCACTCGAACAAGCGCAAACTCGCGAGCGCGAGGCCTTCGGAGCGAGAGGCCTCGATGTCGGTGCTTTGATCGCGATAGCGCCACGCCGCGCCGGCGCCGGCGTCGAGCAACACCGAGGTGATCGCGAGATCGAGCGCTGCGCGCGCTTTCGCGTCCTTGTCGCGCCACGAGGCGCGCTTGGCGATGTCAGTCCACAGGTCGTGGCCGCCGAACACGAAATGCCGCCAGCGCGCGTGGAAGGGGATGGCGAGCGTCGGGTACTGCTTGCGCACCACCTGCGCGACGAAATCCGCGCACGCGGGCAGTTTGCTCAGATCGAGCGTCCAGTCATCGAGTTTGCCGGCTTCTGCGAGTGCGAACATCGCGTCCGCGTGCGAGCGCACGGCGGCGGCCGACAATAGCGCCTTGGCGCGATCAGAAATCCTTGAGGTCACGTCCGACCACGCGCGTGAGATCTTCCTCGGTCGGCGGCGCTTCCGGCGTGAAGTAACCGGCGGCTTTCTTCGCCTCCATCTCCACGCTCGCGTCGTCCGGGATGAGGCCGGCTGGGATGGGCACACGTTCGCCGATGGTGATGCCGCTTTGCGCGATCGCGTCGAACTTCATGTTCGACATCGACATGAAGCGGTCGATGTGGGTGATTCCGAGCCAGTGCAGGATGTCGGGCATGAGCTGCTGGAAGCGTGCGTCCTGCACGCCGGCGACGCATTCGGTGCGTTCGAAATAGGTGGCCGCCTGGTCGCCGCCCGGTTGGCGCTTGCGCGCGTTGTAGACGAGGAATTTCGTCACTTCGCCGAGCGCGCGGCCTTCCTTGCGGTTGTAAACGATGAGCCCCGCGCCGCCTGATTGCGCTTCCTTCACGCATTCTTCGATGCCGTGCGTGAGATAGGGGCGGCAGGTGCAGATGTCGGAGCCGAATACGTCGGAGCCATTGCATTCGTCGTGCACGCGGCAGGCGAGGCGGCGGTTCGGATCGGCGATCGCGGCAGGATCGCCAAAGATGTAGAGCGTCTGCCCGCCGATGGGCGGCAGGAAAACTTCGAGGTCGGAGCGTGTCACAAGTTCGGTGTACATGCCGCCGGTTTGTTCAAAGAGCGTGTGGCGGAGATTCTCTTCCGTGACTCCGAAACGCTCGGCGACGCCAGGCAGATACCAAACGGGATCGACCGCCGCTTTGTAGACAGCGACGTCGCCGTTTTCGTGAACGATCTTTCCGTCGGTCTTCAGCCGGCCTTTTTCGATGGCCTCGTGCAATTCGGGAAGTTGCAGACGCGCTTTCGTTACGGCGATGGTGGGGCGAATATCCAAACCGCCGTCGATTTCCGCTTTGAACTCAGCTGCAACGTCAGCGCCCCATGGATCGATCGAGACGATCTTCTTCGCGTCGCGCCACTGCGGGTAGGGACCGAATTTGAACACCGGTTCGGTGTCGTGCAGGTCCGGCCGCGCGGATGGATTGAGCGCGCCAGCGGAAACGGCAAGCGCGCGGTAAACCGCATACGAACCGCCATGCGCGCCGATGGCGTTGCGTTGGTTGCCCGCGGTGATCGAACCGATCACAGGGCCGCGTTCACGCGCCGTCGGCGCGCCCCAGCGGATCGGAAAGCGGCTCGCGGCGCCTGCGCCCGGGTGGGACGTCAGACGGATATGGCCTTGGCGGTTTTCTGACATTGCTTCTCGAAAGCGCTCCTAGCGCTGGAAGCAACGTAATGTGCGGCTTCCGAGCGCGATTTGCAACGGGGCTGCGACCGTTAGAGCGGGGCGAAGGAGAGGATTAGCCCCGCGATCGCCGCGCTCATCAGGTTCGAGAGCGAACCGGCCGCAACAGCTTTCAGCCCGTATTTCGCGATTTCGCCTTTGCGCTCGGGCGCGAGTTCCCCGAGCACGCCGAGCTGAATCGCAATTGAGGTGAAATTGGCGAAACCGCAGAGCGCGAAGGTGATGATCGCTTTGGTGTGATCCGACAGAACGAGCCCGCCGGCCAATTTCGTTTGCAGGTCGCTGTAGGCGACGAACTCGTTGAGGATCAGCTTCTCGCCGAAGAAACCGCCGGCGACTTGCGCCTCGTTCCACGGAATGCCGAGTAGGAACATCACCGGTGAAAACAGCCAGCCCAGGATCAGTTGAAAGCTTAGATCCGGACGCCCGAATAGACCGCCAACTGCGCCCAGAACGCCGTTCAGCATGGCGATCAGACTGACGAATGCGATCAGCATCGCGGCAACCGCGACGGCGACCTTCAATCCGTCCATCGCGCCTGTGCCGGCGGCTTGAAAAATGTTGACCGCGCGATCCTCTTCGGTCTGTTCAAGTTTCACTTCAGGGTCGGCCGGCGCGTTCTTGGCGCGCTTTTCATCGGGCATGATGATCTTGGCCATCAAGAGGCCGCCCGGCGCACCCATGAAGCTTGCGGCCAGCAGGTATTCGATCTTCATGCCCATCGACGCGTAAGCGGCGAGCAGGGATCCGGCGATGCCTGCCATGCCCACGCACATTAGCGTGAACATTTGCGAAGGCGTCAGGCCGCGCAGGTAGGGCTTGATGACAAGCGGCGATTCCGATTGGCCGACGAAAATGTTGGCAGCCGCGTAGAGGCTCTCGATTTTGCCGGTGCCGATCACGATCTGCAGGAAGCCGCCAATCAGACGAATGACCCACTGCATGATGTGCAGGTAGTAGAGGACGGCGAGGAGTGCGCCGAAGAAGATGATGATCGGCAGCACGTAAAGTGCAAACGAGAACTCGCCCGCCAGCGGTCCGAACACCATGTTGATGCCGGCTTTGGAGTAGTCGAGCAGCGCGTTGACGCCGAACGCGAGCGCCTGCAACCCCTCGCGGCCCGGCGGGGAGTAGAGCACGAATGCGCCGATCGCCGCTTGCAGCGCGAAGGCGCAGAGGATGATGCGGAAGTTCAGCCGCGTCTTGCCGTTCGAGAGCAGGAAGGCGAGCGCGAGGATGGCGAGAATGCCGAGCGCGCCGACGAACGGCGTACCCGAGCCCCAATTCGGCATGGCGACGTTCGGCACTGATCCCCCCGTTATTCTTAGCCTTCGACATGCAGCGCGCGGACGACCTTGTCGAGAGGCGGCGCTGTAGCGCGGACGCTGCTGGCGGCCTGAACGGCGGCGGCCGCGGCTTCTGCTGCATCGCGGGATGCGGCGTGCACGATGGCGAGCGGGCGGTCTTTGTTCACTTCCGCGCCGATGGGCGCGACGTTGGTGAGGCCGACGCTGTAATCGAGCTTGTCCTCGAGCGTCAGCCGCCCGCCGCCGAGACCGACGACGGCCATGCCGAGAGCGCGCGTGTCGACTTTAGCGACGTAGCCCGCACGCTTGGGTTTCACCGCGAGCGTGATTGGCGCTTTGGGGAGATGCTTGTCGGGTTGCTCCATTAGATCGGAGGGGCCACCGAGTTCGCGAACCATCTTCGCAAAAATCTCCGCCGCTTTGCCGGAGGTGAGTGCTTGCTCCGCGCGTGCTTTTGCTGCGTCGCGATCGCGTTCGATTTTTCCGATCACGAGCATCTCTGCGGCGAGCGCGAGGACAACTTCGTCGAGCCGTGGCTCCCGGCGTTTGTTGGTGAGGTAGTCGATGCTCTCGCGCACTTCGAGCGCGTTGCCGGCGGTGTCGCCGAGGCACTGGCTCATGTCGGTGATCAACGCGTGCACCGGCAGGCCCATCTTCGCGGCGGTGGCGACGAGCGATTTCGCGAGTTCGGTGGATTTCTTCTCCGTCGGCATGAACGCGCCGGAGCCGGTTTTCACGTCCATCACCAGGCCTTGCAGGCCGGCGGCGACTTTTTTTGAGAGGATCGAGGCGGTGATGAGCGGAATGCTCTCTACCGTGCCGGTGACATCGCGGATCGCGTAGAGGCGCTTATCCGCGGGCGCGAGTTCGCCGGTTTGGCCGATGATGGCGCAGCCGACGTCACGAACGACGCGCTTGAACGTCGGCAAATCAGGCTGCGTTGCGTAGCCGGGGATCGCGTCGAACTTGTCGAGCGTGCCGCCGGTGTGTCCAAGCCCGCGCCCGGAGATCATCGGCACGTACGCGCCACACGCGGCGACGATCGGCGCGAGCATCAGGCTCACCTTGTCGCCGACGCCGCCAGTGGAGTGTTTGTCGAGGATCGGCCCTCGCAGCGCATCGGCGCGCCAGTCGATCACGTCGCCCGAATGCGCCATGGCGTTGGTGAGCGCGGCGGTTTCCTCTGGCTTCATGCCTTTCAAGAGGATCGCCATGGCGAGCGCCGAGACTTGGTCGCTGGGGATCGAGCTGTTGGAGAGGCCGTCGACGAACGTCTTGATGTCGGCGTCGTTGAGCGCGCCGCCGTCGCGCTTCTTCATGATGATGTCGCGAAAGACCATCGGGGGGTGATAGCACCTCTGTTGATCGGTGAAAGCCAACTCGCCCCGGCCGTCATTCTGGGGCGGCGCGCACTGCTTGCGCGGCGAGCCCAGAATCCAGGAGTGACCCGCACAGTCCTTCGATCCCTGGATTCTGGGCCCGGCCTTCGGCCGTCCCAGAATGACGGAGTGTTTGTGGAAGCGTGCGCGCCGCAGTAGGAGGACGCCCATGACCTATGCCTTCGAACCCGCCGCCCAGCCGTCTGTCGCCATCGACGGCAGCGACAAGCGCTTTCCCGTGCGGCGCATCTTCTGCATCGGCCAGAACTACTCCGACCATGTGAAGGAGATGGGCGGCGATGCGTCGAAGCCGGCGCCGTTTTTCTTCGGAAAGCCGGCTGACGCCGTCGTGGCGAGCGGCAGCGCCATTCCGTTTCCGTCGCAGACGAGCAATCTGCATCACGAGATTGAGCTGGTGGTCGCTATCGGTAAAGGCGGCGTGAGTATTCCGCGCGAGCGCGCGAATGAGCACATTTTCGGTTACGCCGTCGGCGTCGACCTTACGCGCCGTGATCGTCAGGCTGAAGCGAAGGACAAGGGCCGGCCTTGGGACACGGCGAAGGGTTTCGACAATTCCGCGCCGATCGGCGCGATCCGTCCTGTGGCGAAGAGTGGGCATCCGTCGAGTGCGCGGATTTGGGTGAAGGTAAACGGCGCGACGAAACAGGACGGCGACATCGCGCAGATGATTTGGAGCGTGCCGGATATCGTCGCGTTTCTGTCGAACTGGGCGGAGCTGAAGGCGGGTGATTTGATTTTCACGGGCACGCCGGCGGGTGTTGGGCCGTTGCAGCCGGGCGATACCATCGAAGGCGGCATTGAGGGCGTGGGTGAGGTGAAGTTTACGCTCGAATAGCACAGTGGCGGACCGCCGGCTTCCAGCCGGCACCTTTGTCTCACCATGGCGCGCCTTCGACTATTGAAACACCGTATGCCGGCTGGAAGCCGGCGGTCCGCTGTTGCGCCTAATTGAAACGTTCGATTCTAAACGCCTTCAAATCAATCGATGGCGGATTCTCCAACGCGAGCGCTTCAACGATCTCCGCCGTGATCGCTGACATCGTCAGGCCCAGGTGCTGGTGCCCAAACGCGTAGAACACGTTCGAGGCGCGCTCCAGTCGGCCGATGGCGGGGACGTAGTCGGGAAGTGTTGGGCGAGGGCCGACGCAGCGGTCCGGTGTTTCGGAAAACGTAACGCCCAGTTCGTGGAGATGCTGTTGCAGCTTGCGCCATTTGCGTTGATCCCCCGGCACGCTTGGATCGCCGAATTCGAGAAAACTCGTGGCGCGCAGGCCGCTGGTGAAGCGCGTTAGTACTACGGAGCGCTCTTCAAACACCGTCGTCGGCAGTCCTTCGGGCCAGCTGTGCGTCGCGCTCTGGATCGCATAGCCGCGCTCACCGATCAGCGGAGCGGTGACGCCGAGTGTGCGCATCAGGGACTTCGACCACGCGCCGCACGCGATCAGCACTGCGTCCGCTTCGCGCGTCGCGCCGGACGCGACGCGGACGCGGCCCGAAACGTCGACACTGAGCGCTTTGTCCTCGACGATTTCGCCGCCGAGTGCCGCGAACTTCGTCAGAATTGCATCGCGCGCGGCTTGCGGATCGTTGACTTGGCCGGTGCCGGTGAAAACGATTCCAGCCGCGGGCACGCCGCGCAGCGCGCCATCGTAGCGGCCGAGCTCTTCCTGCGTCATCTGCCGCCACGAGCAATTGCCGGTCGGCATGCGCGACCAGATTTCGCGGCCGCGTTCGGCGTTAGCCGCCGACATCCACACGTTCTGATGCCCGTGTGGGCGCACAACGTCGGTCGCGCCGATCAACTCTTGCAGCCGCAGCCACGCGCCCATCGCGTCGCGCAGGATCGCCGCCAGCGCTTCGTGTCCGGCTTGCACGCGCTTCGGGTCGCTCGCCGCCATGAATCGGAGCGACCACGGCAGCCACAGCCCGATGTCGCGCCAGCGGAAGTCCAATGGGCCGCCGATCCCGAACAGATGCGACGGCGCGCCGAGCAGATTGCTCCAGGTCGACCACGGGACGACTTGCTCCGCGCCGATGTGCCCGGCGTTGCCGAACGAGGCGCCGCGGCGCTTGTCGCCGGGATCGAGCAGGGTGACCGTGAAGCCCGCGTGCTGCAGCCTGAGCGCCGAGGCGGCGCCGACCAGCCCGCCGCCGATCACCAGAAACCGTTTCAGCGCCGCCCCCTCGATTGATCGCGCTTGCAGAGCGTATACGATTGGCGATGGCAAGAGAGGTTTCGATGCAGGTTTCTTGGGCAGGCGTTTTTCCCGCGGCGACCACGCAGTTCGCGGAAGACTTGTCGATCGATTTTGGCGCGACCCAGAAGGTGCAGGACGCGCTCGTCCGCGACGGCGTGCACGGCATGATCGTGATGGGAACGGTAGGTGAGAACAACTCGCTCGAGCCCGACGAGAAGCGCGCCGTGCTGAAGGCCGCGGTAGAGAGCGTGAACAAGCGCATTCCGGTGATCACGGGCGTGTCCGAACTCACGACGCCACGGGCTGTCGCGTATGCGCGCGATGCGGAGAAGATCGGCGCGGACGGGCTGATGGTGCTGCCGGCCATGGTGTACGTGCCGACGGAGGATGAACTCGTCGAACACTTCCGCGCGGTCGCGAAGGCGACGTCGCTGCCGATCATGCTCTACAACAACCCGCCGGCCTATCGCGTCAGCATCAGCTTCGACGCGCTGAAGAAGCTCGCGGACATTCCGAATATCGTCTGCATCAAGGAAAGCGCGATCGATACGCGGCGTTTCACCGATTTGTTCAACGCGATGGGCGATCGCTACGTGGCATTCGCGGGGCTCGACGACGTTGCGCTGGAAGGCTTGGTGCTCGGCGCGCGCGGCTGGGTATCGGGGCTGACGAATGCGTTTCCGAAGGAATCGCTCGCGCTTTACGACGCGGTGAAGGCAGGCGATTTGGCGACGGCGCGCGCCATCTATCGCTGGTTCATGCCGCTCTTGCATCTCGATGCGGAGCACGATCTCGTGCAGTCGATCAAACTTGCCGAGCAGATCATGGGCCGCGGCAGCGAGCGCGTGCGTCCGCCGCGTTATCCGCTAACCGGCGCGCGGCGCGCCGAAGTCACGAAGCTCGTCCAACAAGCCGCGGCGGCGCGGCCGAAGCTGAAGGCGGCGGCGTGAGCCGGCACACGTTCGTCTGCATCGACGGCCACACGGCCGGCAATCCGGTGCGGCTCGTCCGCGAAGGCGCGCCCGCGCTTGACGGCGCGACGATGAGCGAACGGCGGCTCGATTTTCTAAAACGCTACGATTGGATCCGCACCGGTGTGTGCTTCGAACCGCGCGGGCACGACATGATGTCGGGCGGATTTCTCTATCCGCCGACGAGCCCGGAGGCGGACGTCGGCATTCTCTTCATCGAGACGAGCGGCTGTTTGCCGATGTGTGGGCATGGGACGATTGGCATCGTCACGTTCGGGATCGAGCAGGAGCTGATCAAGCCGCGTACGCCCGGAAAATTCGTTGCGGATGTCCCGGCGGGAAAAATCGAGCTGGCATATCAGCAAGAGGGTGATCGCGTGCGCAGCGTGCGCATCCGCAATGTGCCAAGTTATCTCGCGGCCGAAGGCATCGACATCGACGTACCAGGCTTTGGGCCGCTGAAGATCGATGTCGCATATGGCGGCAACTTCTACGCCATCATCGAACCGCAAGGCGCTTACCAAGGTCTCGACGATCTCGGCGCCGCGCGCATTTTGCAGCTTTCGCCAGTCGTCCGCGCACTCGTACGCGAGAAGATCGAACCCGTGCATCCGCTCGATCCGTCGATCCGCGGCGTCTCACACGTGCTTTGGGCGGATGCGCCGAAAGCGAGCGACGCACATGGGCGAAATGCGGTGTTCTACGGCGAGAAAGCCATTGACCGCAGCCCGTGCGGCACCGGCACGTCGGCGCGCATGGCGCATCTGCGCGCGAAGGGCCGGCTCAAGGTCGGCGACCGCTTTGTGCACGAGAGCTACATCGGCAGCCGATTCATAGGCCGCGTCGAAGCCGAGACGGAAATCGGCGGGCAGCGTGCGATCGTGCCATCGATCGAAGGCTCGGCCATCGCCACCGGCTTCAACACCATCTGGATCGACGATGAAGACCCGTTCGCGCACGGCTTCCAGGTAATCTAGCGCTCGTCGATCAGGCGCTCCGCTGCGTATTGTAAGACCCGAACGACCGTGCTCAAACTGGCGCAAGAATAAGGGGGAGGCGGCGTTGGTGTTTTCCATCGTCCAGATTCTGCTGGCGCTCCTGGCGATGATCGCCATCGCCTTTTTGGTGACGCTGCTTCAGCAAGCGGTGGCGAAGAAGCAGGCGTCGCCGAACATCGAAGCGATCGGCCTGGGCGCCGTGACCAATTTCTTCGACACGCTGGGCATCGGCTCGTTCGCGCCAACGACCGCGTACATGAAGCTCCGGAACATGGCGCCGGATTCGTATTTCCCGGCGATCCTGAACGCCGGCCACGCGCTGCCGACCGTTGCGCAGGCGCTCGTGTTCATCACGCTCGTGGAGGTCGATCCGATTCTGCTCGTCTCGTGCATCGTTGCGGCGATGATCGGCGCATTCGTGGGCGCCCCCATCGTGGTGCGCTCGCCGGTGCGCGTTGTGCAAGGCGTTGTGGGTGTCGCGCTGCTGATCGCGGCGGCGCTTTATGCGGCGAAGAACTTGGGTTGGTTGCCGGGCGGTGATGCCGGCACTTTGGACTTGGCGCCGACGCTGTTCGCCATCGCGGTGGCCGGACACTTCGTGTTGGGCGTGCTGATGATGTATGGCATTGGTCTCTATGCGCCATCCCTCGTGCTGCTGAGTTTGTTGGGGCTGAGTCCAGCGGCCGCCTTCCCAATCATGATGGGCTCGTGCGCGTTCTTGATGCCGGTGTCGAGCATGCGCTTCGTGCGCGCCGAGCGGATCGATCTCAAGATCGTTCTGGGATTGGCGTTGGGCGGCATACCCGCCGTGTTGCTCGCGGCGTTCGTCGTGAAATCGCTCGATCTGGTGACGTTGCGGTGGCTTGTCGTCGTCGTGGTCGTTTACGCTTCAGTGCTGCTGCTGCGTTCGGCGGCAGTGGGCGAGAAGAAGACGGCGGCCGCGCCCGCGGCGCCTTGAGAATTCGAAAACGGGGTGGCGAAAATGAAATCGCTGGCGCTCGCCGCAGCTTTGGCTGTCACGGCAATGGTTTCTAGCGCTGTTGCACAAACGCCGGCGAGTGGGGCGAGCGCGGCGCTGACGCGCCTGTTCGACGACGAACGCGCGTTCACCTACCGCGAAGACCCGCTGCAAGCGACGGGCGATGGCATCCACGATTATGACGACAAGCTGCCGTCGGTGACGCCCGCCGCGCAGGCGCGGCGACTGGCGGCGGATCAGCAATTCCTCACCCGTTTACGGGCCATCGATCGCAACGCGGTCTCGACGCAGGAGCAGGTGAGCTATGATTTGTTCGCCTTCATGGTCACCCAGCGCGTGACGCTGGGGCGCTACAACGAGTGGCGCACGCCGCTCAACAGCGACTCCGGCTTTCACGCGGATATTTCCCAGCTCGCGAACACCGCGAACCCGCGTACCACGCGCGACTACGAAAACTACATCGCCCGCATCCGCGACATTCCGCGCTACTTCAACGAAAACATCGAAAACATGCGCCAGGGCGTGCGCGAGGGCTGGGTGCTGCCGGCGGAAATCATGACCGGCATCGAAAGCGCCATTGCCGCCGAGCAGATCGACCGCGTGGAAAACTCCGCTCTCTGGGAGCCGTTCGCGCATTTCCCGCAAAGCGTGTCGGAAGCCGATCGTGCGCGCCTCGCAGCGGCTGGCCGTTCCGCGATTGAACAATCAGCCAAACCGGCGTTCGCCGACTTCCAGCGTTTCTTCCACACGGAATACGCGCCGCACGGACGCCGCACTATCGGCGCGTCGCAGTTGCCGAATGGGCGCGCGTACTACGCCGATCTCGTGCGCTACTTCACGACGCTGCCGAACGAGACACCGCAAAGCGTCCACCAGACCGGCCTTCGCGAAGTTGCGCGTATTCGGCGCGAGATGGATCAAGTGATTGCCGACGCGCACTACCAGGGCAGCTTTTCAGAGTTTCAGCACTTCCTGCGCACCGATCCGCAATTCTATCCGCAGACGCCCGAGCAGCTCCTCTATTACGCGGCGTGGATCACGCGCGAGATCGACGGGCAGCTGCCGAACTATTTCGGGCATTTGCCGCGCACGCCTTACACGGTGAAGCCCGTGCCTGCCGCGCTCGCTCCGAACTACACCGGCGGGCGCGCCAATCCAGGGCCCGTCGGCGCCGCGGGCGAGTATTGGGTGAACACCTACGCGCTCAACACGCGGCCGTTGTTCAACATGGTGGCGCTGTCGCTGCACGAAGCCCGGCCGGGGCACCTGATGCAGATTCCGCTCGGGCGCGAACTGACGAACGTGCCGATGTTCCGGCTCAATCTTTATCCCAACGCGTTCGGCGAAGGCTGGGGGCTCTATTCGGAGAAGCTCGGCGTCGAGATGGGGGTTTATCACACGCCGTATCAGCACTTCGGCCGGCTCTCGTACGAGATGTGGCGCGCGTGCCGGCTGGTGGTGGATACCGGCATGCACTCGATGGGCTGGTCGCGCCAGCGCGCGATTGACTACCTCACCGCCAACACTGCGCTCAGCGAGCACGAGATCCGCACCGAGGTCGATCGCTACATCGCTTGGCCCGGCCAGGCGCTTTCTTACAAGATGGGCGAGTTGACGATCTGGCGTCTCCGGCATCGCGCCGAGCAGGCGCTAGGCGACCGTTTCGACATCCGAGCTTTCCACGACGCGGTGCTGGAAAACGGCGGCGTCACCATGCCCGTGCTGGAGGGACGGATTGACGCGTACATCGCCGCGGCGCGGGCGCGCTGACTTAGCTAGACGCAAGCTGGATGCCGTCCCTCCCCGCGAGGGGAGGGTGTCGCGCAGCGAGCGGAGCGAGTGAGCGACGGGTGGGGCGGCAGCGCAGGACTCTCATAATGCAGCGCTGTCTCCCCACCCGTCAGACCAACGCTGCGCGTTGCTCTGACACCCTCCCCTCGCGGGGAGGGACGGCGCTTCAGCCGCTTGTGCTTGCGAGTTCGCGGAGTAGGGTGCGCGCCCAATGAAGCCGACCGATATCAAGAACCCGGACTATTTCCATAAGGTCGTGGATTGCCAGTGGGCGTGCCCCGCGCACACGCCGGTGCCGGAGTACATCCGGCTGATCGCGGCCGAACGCTACACCGACGCGTTCATGATCAACTGGAAGTCCAACGTGTTTCCGGGAATTCTCGGGCGCACGTGCGATCGGCCGTGCGAGCCGGCGTGCCGGCGCGGACGGGTTGAGAAAGAGCCGGTCGCGATCTGCCGCTTGAAGCGCGTCGCGGCGGATAACAAAGACAGCGACGTAACGCCGCTGATGCCGAACGCTTCGCAGCACAAGAACGGAAAGCGCGTGGCGTGCATTGGCGCGGGCCCGGCGTCGCTGACGGTGGCGCGCGATCTGCTGCCGCTTGGGTACGAAGTCCACATCTTCGACGGCGACAAGAAAGCCGGCGGCATGATCCGCACACAGATCCCGCGTTTCCGTCTGCCGGAAAGCGTGATCGACGAAGAGGTCGGTTACATCACACGGCTCGAGCCGGTGATGCATCTCGGCGAGCAAGTGGAGTCGCTGAAGGCGTTCCTCGCGAAGGGCTGGGACGCGGTGTTCGTCGGCTCCGGCGCGCCGCGCGGGCGCGATCTGCAGCTGCCGGGGCAGATCGAAGCCGGCAAGAACATCCATATCGGCATCGATTGGCTCTCGAACGTCTCGTTCGGGCACATCGACAAAATCGGCAAGCGCGTGATCGTGCTCGGCGGCGGCAACACCGCCATGGACTGCTGCCGCACGTCGCGCCGTTTGGGCGGTGAGGACGTGAAGGTCGTCGTGCGCTCGGGCTTCGACGAGATGAAAGCGTCGCCGTGGGAGAAAGAGGACGCGATGCACGAAGGCATCCCGATCCTCAATTTCCTCAATCCGAGAGAAATCACGCACGCCAACGGCAAACTCACCGGCGTCACCTTCACAAAAATGCATTGGACGGTGAAGGACGGGAAGAAGACGCTCGCGCCAACGGGCGAACCGGACGTGCATTATGAATGCGACGACGTGCTGATGGCCGTTGGGCAGGAGAATGCGTTCCCGTGGATCGAGCGCGATCTCGGCATGGAATTCGACAAGTGGGACATGCCGAAGGTCGACAGCATCACCATGCAGTCGACGATCCCGAACGTGTTCTTCGGCGGCGACGCCGCGTTTGGGCCGAAGAACATCATCTGGGCCGTCGCGCACGGGCATGACGCCGCCGTGTCAATCGATCGTCTGCTCAGCAAAGAAAGTGTCGGCGATCGACCGCCGCCGGGCGTGTCGATGATGTCCCAGAAGATGGGCATCCACGAGTGGAGCTACGACAACGACATCGCGCTCGATCAGCGTTACAAGGTGCCACTCGTCGACACCGCCGTTGCGCTGAAGAACGTGAAGATGGAGGTCGAGAAAGGCTTCGACCGCGGTCTCGGTTTCAAGGAAGCGCAGCGGTGCCTCAACTGCGACATCCAGACGGTGTTCACGCCGCAACTCTGCATCGAGTGCGACGCCTGCGTCGACATCTGCCCGATGGATTGCATTACGTTCACGGAGAACGGCGAGGAGGCCGAGCTTCGCACGCGTCTTATGGCGCCTGCGAAGAACCTGACGCAGGACCTCTATGTCGGCGACGGCCTCACCACCGGCCGGATCATGGCCAAAGACGAGGATGTCTGCCTGCATTGCGGGCTTTGCGCCGAACGCTGCCCCACCGGCGCGTGGGACATGCAGAAGTTTTACCTCGAGATCACCCACGCCGGCGAAGGCGGATGCTCGACGCCCGTCGCTCCGCCCCGAATCAAGGAACCGGCGTAACCCCATAACGTTGTTGGTCCGGGGCGGCACCTGGGCTAGGGTTTCCGTCGCCGGAACTTTGTGTGAGCGCGCGAGCGCATTTTCCTGCAGGGGTCAGAAAGGGCCTCCGCCAAAAGACGGCGCAGACGACCGAACTTTGGCCGGCTGGAAGCCGTCTCTTTCGTTCACTAGTGATGGAAGGGAAGTCCAACATGAAACTCCGCCTTGTGAGCGCCGTGGCGCTCAGCCTCGCTCTTTCGAGCCTTGCAGCCCCGGCCGCTATGGCGCGCGACATGACCGCGTTCCGCACCGCGGCCCCGCAAACCTTCACGGCCTCCGATCTGCAAAGCTACGGCCTCGATGCGCAAGCTGCGCAGCGCGCCGTCGACCTGCAACAGCAGGGCTATCAGATCAAAGTGCTGTCGCGTGAAGAAGCGCAACAGTATCAAGCCGGCATCACCGACAATCAGTGGATCTGGATCGGCATTCTTGTCGGCGTGGTCGTCATTGCGGTCGCCGTCTCGAATTGATGCGCAAACGCGCGCATCTCGTTGGGCTGTTGTTGGCGTTAGGCGCAGCATCGTGTGCTACTAGTCCGGTTTCGGACATCAACACGTTCGCTGAACGAACCGGCAGCAACAGCTTCGAGGTGTTCGACCGAAGTGTGAATTCGTCGGCTCTCGTGCTGCCGGTTGTGCATGACCGGCAGACCGAGGGTCCGTCGTGCGGCATCCACGTTCTCGCAAGCGTCGTGAACTACTGGAAGGGCGCAGGGACCGTCGACGGCAGCACGCTCTATCGGCAAACGCCGCCCGCGAGCCCAAGCGGCTACTCCATGGCTGAGTTGATGACGTTGGCTCAGGCCAACGGGCTCTTGGTCAGCGCCGTTCGGCTTACCCCCGAAGAAATCACACGTGAACTCGAGCGCGGGCGTCCCGTGCTCGTGCCGATTCGCGTCCCCTCAATCTACGTGCAGCAACGCACCTTCATTCCCGGCGGCGATGTGCCGGTGGTCGACGTCGTGCGCGGCGCATTGATCGCCCGTGCTGGACGCGTTTCAGAAATGCTGCATACGGCGGTCGTAAACCATTATGTGCTGGTCGTCGGCTATCAGGACGACATGTTCGTCGTCGTCGAGCCCGTGATGGGCTATCGCACCATCAGCTTCAGCAAGCTGCAGCGCTACCGGCGGGCTTTCAACAACGCCGCGATGGTGTTCAGCGCCGACCGCCCGCCGCCCAGCACCCAAGCTTCGGCCGCCTCCCACTCGCAATAGACTGCCCGTTCAGCCGCGGGCGACGCGCTGCGTTTGGCCGCTCACACGATTGCGTGGCGGGCCTTCATATTCGGGGTCCGAGGGGGTAGAGAGAACGCCCCTTGGCGCCTCGCGCCGTCCCAAGACAGGCTTGCCTTCGCGACATGCCGAAGCCGCTGACCGCCACGAACGATTTCGTCGTCAAGTTCGCCAATGTGAACGGCTCGGGGTCTGCCTCGGCCAATGGGCTGTTCGCCAAGGTCATCCTGCGGATGGGCGTGCCGGTGGCGGCACGGAATATCTTCCCGTCGAACATCCAGGGCCTGCCGACTTGGTACGAAGTGCGGGTCTCCGGCGAGGGCTGGCTCGGCCGCCGGGGCGGCGTCGACCTGATGGTGGCGATGAACCCGCAGACCTGGGACGCCGACGTGAAGGGCATCGAGCCGGGCGGCTATCTGCTCTACGATTCGTCCAAGCCGCTGCCGGCGTCGAAATTCCGCGAAGACATCACGCTGATCGGCGCGCCGCTGACGGAGCTGATTGGCGCCGAGTTCGCCGATCCGCGCCAGCGGCAGCTGTTCAAGAATATCTGCTATGTCGGCGTGCTGGCCGAACTGCTCGCGCTCGACGTGGAGATCGTGAAGCAGCTCGTCAGTGAAGAGTTCAAGGGCAAGGACAAGCTGATCCAGCCGAACCTGAAGGCGTTCGAGCTTGGGCGTGCGTATGCGGAGGAGCACCTCGGCGAGATCGGCCTGAAGGTGCGCCATTCCGACAAAGTCGGTGACCGCATCTTTGTCGAAGGCAACGACGCTTGCGCTTTGGGCGCGGTGTACGGCGGCGCGACCATCTGCGCTTGGTATCCGATCACGCCGTCCACCTCGCTCGCGGAAGCGTTCCAGAAATACTGCCGCCAGCTTCGCACCGATCCGGACGGCAAGGCCCGCTACGCCATCGTGCAGGCCGAAGACGAGATCGCATCCATCGGCATGGTGATGGGCGGAGGTTGGGCCGGCTCGCGCGCATTCACCTGCACGTCGGGGCCGGGCGTGTCGCTGATGACGGAGTTCATCGGTTTCTCGTATTACGCGGAAGTCCCCGCGGTGATTTTCGACGTGCAGCGCGGCGGACCGTCGACCGGCATGCCGACGCGCACACAGCAAGCCGATTTGCTTTCCGCGGCCTATGCCTCGCACGGCGACACCAAGCATCCGATGCTGTTTCCCGCCGATCCGGGCGAATGCTTCGAGATGAGCGCGCTGTCGTTCGATTTCGCCGACCACTTCCAGACGACCGTGTTCGTCATGCTCGATCTCGACATCGGCATGCAGGAGTGGCTCACGCCCGCGTTCAAGTGGGACGAAAACCGCAAACTCAATCGCGGCAAGGTGCTCACGGCGGAGGACCTCGACGCGGGCAAAGAGTTCGGCCGTTACCTCGACGTCGATGGCGATGCAGTGCCGTTCCGAACCTATCCCGGCACGCACGCGACCAAGGGCAGCTACTTCACGCGCGGCTCCAGTCACGACCGCTACGCGCGCTATTCGGAAGAGGGTGCGGTGTACGTCGACGGCATGAACCGGCTGCTGCGCAAATGGGAGACGATGAAGAAATTCATCCCCGCGCCGATCGAACAGAAAGCATCGCGGCGCACGCCGGATGGCGTGATCTATTTCGGTTCGACCTCGCCGGCGATGGACGAAGCGCTGACCGCGCTCGCCAAGGATGGTGTTCATCTCGACGCCATGCGCGTGCGCGGCTTTCCGTTCCAGGACGAAGTGTTCGCGTTCATCCGCAACCACGAGCGCGTGTTCGTGGTCGAACAGAACCGCGACGCGCAGTTGAAGGCGCTGCTTGTGAACGAGGGCGGCGTGCATCCCGCGCGACTTGTTTCCGTGCTGCATTTCGACGGCACGCCGATCACGGCGCGGTTCATCATCAAGGACATCTCCGACAAGCTCAAGGAAGGCCGGGCGCTGATGCCGGAAGCCGCGCAATGACCTACATCGCCAAGCCGCCGTTGCATCACCCGACGCTTGAGCGCAACGCGCAGGGCTATACGCGCCGCGATTACGAAGGCCGGATCTCGACGCTGTGCGCCGGCTGCGGACATGACTCGATCAGCGCTGCGATCATCCAGGCGTGCTTCGAAATCGATCTCGCGCCGCATCGGCTCGCGAAATTTTCAGGCATCGGCTGTTCGTCGAAGACGCCGGATTATTTCGTCAGCCCCGCGCACGGCTTCAACGCCGTGCATGGCCGCATGCCCTCGGTGCTCACGGGCGCCAACATCGCCGCGCGCGATTTGATCTACCTCGGCGTTTCCGGAGACGGCGACAGCGCATCCATTGGCCTCGGACAATTCGCGCACGCGGTGCGCCGCGGCATCAACATGACGTACGTCGTCGAGAACAACGGCGTGTATGGCCTCACCAAGGGTCAGTTCTCCGCGACGTCCGACAAAGGCTCGAAGGCGAAGAAGGGCGCGGAGAACATGGATTCTCCGATCGATCTCGTCATGCTCGCGCTGCAACTTGGCGCGACTTATGTCGGCCGCGGCTTTTCGGGCGACAAGACGCAGCTGGTGCCGTTGATCAAAGGCGCGCTGTCGCACAAAGGCGCGGCGATCCTCGACGTGATCAGCCCGTGCGTGGCGTTCAACAACCACGTCGGCTCGACCAAGAGCTTCGATTACGTGCGCGAGCACAACGAAGCGGTGAACCGGCTCGACGTGATCAGCCCGCGCGCGCCGATCACCACCGAGTACAAGCCGGGCGAATTGAGAGAAGTGCGCCAGCACGACGGCTCGATTTTGCGCTTCCGCAAGCTCGAAGATGACTACGATCCGTCGGATCGCAACGCGGCGCTCGCCTACCTCGCGCGCAAGACGGCGGAGGGCGAGATTGTCACGGGCTTGCTGTTCGTCGAGCCGGACGCGCGCGATCTGCACGACGCGATGAACACGGTGGCGACGCCGCTGAACAAGCTGACGCAAGAGCAGCTGACGCCGCCGGTGAGCGCACTGGAAAAGATCAACGCGGGGCTGAGGTAGTCGTTGTGGCTCCTTGGCGCGTCGAGCACGTCACCAGATTGCATAGGTTTCCTCGCCACACGTCGTTTCTCATGGAGTAGGATAACGTCTCGACCGAATCCCATTCGACAAAAGCGATCTTGTCTTCGTCTCGATACAATACTCCTTTCTCGAATACTCTAATGGGCTGAACGGGTCTCGGTGTGGCGCCATCGACCCTTATCAATGCACGGTCGTGATTGACGAAGGTAACACCGGCACGCCGGAGCCCCGTGTCCCATCCAAGACCGAACAGTGCGATTGAGAGGGCAGGGAGATAGTAGAACGCCCGTCGCCACACCCACGACATTTGTCCGCCTGGGATTGGGCTTGAGACAACGCGATAAGCCAACAACATCCATAGTCCGGCACAAGTGCCTGCAAAGAAAGCAATCGCAATTTCGCCGGCGAGAAAGAAGATTGCGAAGCAAAAAATGCTGTAACCCCACGACATCAGAAAGCGCCAGAAGCGCCATATCCATCTCGATGCGCGTTCAACCCTGGTGTTGCCTGGAATAAGCTGTTCGTAGCGAAGCCCGCCACCAAACCATAGTCCGATCGCTTCCCAAGCAAACGCCACGAAGCCGATCAAAACAGTTATCGGAAGCCATTGAATGGCACTTTCTGTGTGGTCGGCGAGTGTCATGGGTACCGAGCCGAAGGTCAGGCCAAGAGAGGTTAGAAATCCGGCGTCAAAAACGATGCTGCCACACACAGCTCCGGCCGCGAGCAAACTCAATATCGCGCCAAGATCTCCGATCCTTAGCGTCGGCGTCGACTCCGAGAAGAAGGGAAGTTTCTCAACCACGAACGCTACTTCAACACCTTCAACAACTCCATCGCCGCCGCAGGCGCGCGCTCTTTGGCGCCGCTGATGAAGTACATGAACACGTCGCGCTTGCCTTTGCCTTGCGCCTCCCATTCCTTCGCGCGTTTGGCCCAGCCTTTGATCGCCGCTGGCTTGTAACCGGTCGGTTCGTCGGCCTGCGTTTTCTGCAGCCGTGCATAAGCGAAGTCCGATGTCGGCTCGTCGATCTGCGCGTGCTTTTCGGAATCCACGAACACGATCGCAACGTTGCGCTGGCGCGCGAGTTCGTAGAATTCGGCGGTCGCGAATGTCGGGCCGCGCACTTCGATGCAGTGGCGCAGTTTTCGCTTCAAATGCTCCGGCGGCAGGTGCGCCAAGAAACCAGCGATCTCCTCGGCGTTGAACTTCTTCGTCGGCGCGAGCTGCCAGAACAGCGGGCCGAGCTTGTCGCCGAGCTCCGTCACGCCGCTATTCAAGAACCACTGCACCGCTTCGCCGCTCTCGCGCAGATCGCGCTTCATCACCGCGGCTTGCGGGCCTTTCACGGAAAACATGAAACCGCTCGGCGTTTCCGCCGCCCATTTCGCGAACGTCGTCGCCGATTGTGTGCGGTAGAAGGTGGCGTTGATCTCGATCGCCGTCAGCTTGCTCGATGCGTAAGCGAGCTCGCACTTCTTCGCCACGCTCTTCGGATAGAACGTCTCGCGCCACGGCTCGAACGACCAGCCGCCGATCCCCACTCGTATCATCGCGTCCTCCGCGGCCGCGATCATAGAGGCGCAGGCGCTACTTGCCGAGGTTCTTTCGGACGATGGCGATGATCAGGATCGAAAATGCGGCGAGCCGCAGCAGGTAGAGCCAGCTGCGTTCTTCCACTGGCAGACCGAGCAATGTCGCCAGCGCCTGGTTCACAGCCAACAGGAAGAACGCCAGTGCAAAGACGAAGAAGAGCGAGTCTTTGGTGCGTCCCCATGCGCGCATAAAGAACGCGGCGCAGACCAGGAAGCCCATGGCGATGGCGCCGGAGAAGAAGTCGAGATCGGTCATTCGGCTTCCCAGATGAAGCCGTAGATCAGCGTCGCCACAGCCGCGAGTGCGGCAGCGTAGCGCCAAGGCAGCAAGTAGAGGTCAGGGAAGAAGACAAGATCGAACAGCACCAGCAGGTTGTTGATCGCAAGGAAGACGAAGCTGATCGCGCTCCACAGCAGCAGCCGCGCCTGCGTCCGCGCATAGGCGCGCACCAGCAAGAACGCACACATCGCGCTGGTGACGAAACAGAGGCTGTACACCAAAGTAGGCATTCACTCGTCCTTCTTGGTGAAGCGGAAGGCGTCGGCGAAATCGCGCAGGCGATCGCTCGGCGTGGCTACGATGGCGTTAATGACAGCGACCGGCCGTTCTCTGTAAGCACGCTCGAGTTGCTCACACAGCTGTTCGAGCACGGGGGTAGCAGGCGCATACCGGCAGTTGCCGGCCTCATCGCAGCTTAGAAGCCCGGCGCTCTGGAGCTGGCTGCTGCATGCACTCATCAGCGACCGCGTCGCTCGCAATTGCAGCACGAGTTCGTCCCTGGTGAAGGTTCGCGGCGCCTCAGCACGCGCCAACAGCAGCAACTCCAGCGCCCAAGTGGACTGGATGCAGCTCTTCACAAACGCGAGGAGGTCAGACTCTAGCAAGGCATAACGGCGCTATAACACTCAGACCGAGCGCCCTGCCGCTATCGGCTGGGGATTTCAACCCTTTCTGTCTTCGGGTTGGGAACCCGTCAGCGTTGAGTGCGTTGGGGCTTCCGCGGGGGTGTATGCGGGCGCCACTCCGCTGCGGCTGGGGTTTGCTTTGGCCGCTTCATAAGCGTCCTGAGACGGGTGTTTGCGGGAGTTTACGCACGATGGACGCGAAGACGGCAGCCGTTACCGCACGGACTCGTAACGGCAGTGAAGAAAACACCCGGGTCAGCGACCGCGACGGCGGCGGTCCCACGGACGAACAATTGCGTGATCTGCTGCAGGCCCTGCAGGCCATGAAGATCGGCGACTTCTCGGTTCGCCTGCCGGGCGACCGGGTCGGCGTTATGGGAAAGATCGCCGACACCTTTAACGAGATCGTTTCCGCCAACCAGCGCATGGCCGCCGAACTCGAGCGCGTCGGCTACACCGTCGGCCGCGAAGGCCGCACCAAGCAACGCGTTAAGTTCGTTAACCGCGCCGGCGCCTGGGGCGAGATGGAAACGTCGGTCAACACGCTGATCGACGACCTGCTCTGGCCGACCGATGAAGTGACGCGCGCCGTCGGCGCCGTTGCGCAGGGCGACCTCTTGCAGACTGTGCGGCTCGAAGTCGATGGCCGGCCGCTGAAGGGCGAATTCCTCCGCTCCGCCAAGATCGTGAATACCATGATCCGGCAGCTGCGCGAGTTCACGTCGGAAGTGACGCGCGTTGCGCGCGAAGTCGGCACCGAAGGCAAGCTCGGCGGCCAAGCGCAGGTGCGCGAAGTGACGGGTGTGTGGAAGGAGCTCACGGAATCCGTGAACTCGATGGCCGACAACCTCACATCTCAGGTTCGCAACATCGCCGAAGTGACCATCGCCGTGGCCAACGGCGACTTGTCGAAGAAGATCACCGTCGACGTGCGCGGCGAAATTCTGCAGCTGAAGGAGGCCATCAACACGATGGTGGACCAGCTGCGTTCGTTCGCCTCGGAAGTGACGCGGGTTGCGCGCGAGGTCGGCACCGAAGGCAAGCTCGGCGGTCAGGCGATCGTGCCGGGCGTTGCGGGCACCTGGAAAGACTTGACCGACTCCGTGAACTCGATGTGCGGCAACCTAACCGACCAGGTGCGTAACATCGCTCAGGTGACCACCGCCGTGGCGCGCGGCGACCTTTCGCGCAAAATCACCGTCGACGTGCGCGGCGAGGTGCTCGAACTCAAAGACACCATCAACACGATGGTGGACCAGCTGAACGCATTCGCGAGCGAAGTGACGCGGGTTGCGCGCGAAGTCGGCACGGAAGGCAAGCTCGGTGGTCAGGCTCAAGTGTCAGGCGTCGCCGGCACTTGGAAGGATCTCACCGACAACGTGAACTTCATGGCCTCCAACTTGACGGGCCAGGTCCGCAACATCGCCGAAGTCGCGACGGCAATCGCCGGCGGCGACTTGTCGAAAAAGATCACCGTCAACGTCTCGGGCGAAATTCTCGAACTGAAAGAGACCATGAACACCATGGTCGACCAGCTGAACGCCTTCGCCGGCGAAGTGACGCGGGTTGCGCGCGAAGTCGGCACCGAAGGTCAGCTCGGCGGTCAGGCCAACGTGACGGGCGTCGCCGGTACGTGGAAGGACTTGACCGAGTCGGTGAACTCGATGGCGTCGAACTTGACCGCGCAGGTCCGCAACATCGCCGAAGTGTCGACCGCTATCGCCAACGGCGACTTGTCGAAGAAGATCACCGTCGACGTGAAGGGTGAAATCCTCGAGCTGAAGGAAACCATCAACACGATGGTCGACCAGCTCAACGCCTTCGCTTCGGAAGTGACGCGCGTTGCGCGCGAAGTCGGCACCGAAGGCAAGCTCGGCGGTCAGGCCGTCGTGCGGGGCGTCGCCGGTACGTGGAAAGACTTGACCGACAACGTGAACTTCATGGCCGGCAACCTGACCGGCCAGGTGCGCAACATCGCCGAAGTGGCCACCGCCGTCGCCAAGGGCGACTTGTCGAAGAAGATCACCGTCGACGCCTCAGGCGAAATTCTTTCGCTGAAGGAAACGCTCAACACCATGGTGGACCAGCTGAACGCGTTCGCCGCGGAAGTGACGCGGGTTGCGCGCGAAGTCGGCACCGAAGGCAAGCTGGGCGGCCAGGCGCAAGTGCTCGGCGTCGCCGGTACCTGGAAGGACTTGACGGACTCCGTGAACTCGATGGCCGGTAACTTGACTGGCCAGGTCCGCAACATCGCCGAAGTCGCCACCGCCATTGCCAATGGCGACTTGTCGAAGAAGATCACCGTCGACGTGCGCGGCGAAATCCTTCAGCTGAAGGAAACGCTGAACACCATGGTCGACCAGCTCAACCGCTTCGCGGGCGAGGTGACGCGGGTTGCGCGCGAAGTCGGCACCGAAGGCAAGCTCGGCGGCCAAGCGCAAGTGCCAGGCGTCGGCGGCACGTGGAAAGACTTGACCGACAACGTCAACTCGATGGCCGGCAACCTGACGTCTCAGGTCCGGAACATCGCCGAAGTGACGACCGCCGTCGCCAAGGGCGACTTGTCGCGCAAAGTTACCGTCGACGTGAAAGGCGAAATCCTCGAGCTGAAGAACACCGTGAACACCATGGTGGACCAGCTGAACGCGTTCGCCTCCGAAGTGACGCGCGTTGCGCGCGAAGTCGGTTCGGAAGGCAAGCTCGGCGGCCAAGCGCAGGTGCCGGGCGTTGCGGGCACGTGGAAGGATCTCACCGACAACGTGAACTTCATGGCCGGCAATCTGACCGACCAAGTGCGCAACATCGCTGAAGTCGCGACTGCCATTGCCGGCGGCGATCTCTCGAAGAAAATCACCGTCGACGTGCGCGGCGAAATCCTTCTGCTGAAGGAAACGCTCAACACGATGGTCGACCAGCTCAACGCTTTCGCCGGCGAAGTGACACGGGTTGCGCGCGAAGTCGGCACCGAAGGGCGTCTTGGCGGTCAGGCCGTCGTGCCGGGCGTCGGCGGCACGTGGAAGGACTTGACCGATAACGTCAACTTGCTCGCCGCCAACCTCACCACGCAAGTCCGCAACATCGCCGAAGTCACCACCGCCGTGGCGCGCGGCGACTTGACCCGCAAAATCACCGTCGATGTGAAGGGCGAAATCCTCGAGCTGAAGAACACCATCAACACCATGGTGGACCAGCTGAATGCGTTCGCTTCGGAAGTGACGCGCGTCGCGCGGGAAGTCGGCACCGAAGGCCAGCTCGGCGGTCAGGCCACCGTGCCGGGCGTCGCCGGGACGTGGAAAGATTTGACCGACACCGTGAACGTTATGGCCGCGAACCTCACCGAGCAGGTGCGTGGTATCGTGAAGGTCGTGACCGCCGTCGCCGAAGGCGACTTGAACCAGAACCTCACCGTGAAATCGAAAGGCGAAGTCGCCGCGCTCGCCGACACCATCAACAACATGACGCGCACGCTGGCGACTTTCGCCGATCAGGTGACGACGGTTGCGCGCGAAGTCGGCGTCGAAGGCCGCTTGGGCGGTCAGGCCAACGTGCCGGGCGCTGCCGGTACGTGGAAGGACTTGACCGGTAACGTGAACCTTTTGGCCGCGAACCTCACCACGCAAGTGCGTTCGATCGCCGAAGTCGCGACCGCCGTGACCAAGGGCGACTTGACGCGCCTTATTCAAGTCGATGCGCGCGGCGAAGTCGCCGAGCTCAAAGACAACATCAACACGATGATCGACAATCTCCGTCTCACCACGGACCGCAACACCGAGCAGGACTGGCTGAAGACCAACCTCGCCAAGTTCACGTCGATGTTGCAGGGGCAGCGCGATCTGGCGTCGGTCGGCCGCTTGTTGCTCTCCGAACTCGCGCCGCTCGTCGATGCGCACCAGGGCGTGATTTATCAGATGGTTGGCAGCGACGGCGCGCCATCGTTGCGCTTGCTGTCTGCGTACGCGGATGACGGGCAAGACCCGCATCCGGCGCGACTGTCGATCGGGCAGGGACTCGTCGGACAGTGCGCGGCGGATAAGCGCCGCATGCTGATCAGCGACATTCCGGAAAATGTCGTGCCGATCCGTTCGGCGCTGTTCGCCTCGCAACCGCGCAATATCATCGTGCTGCCGGTGCTGTTCGAAGGCCAAGTGAAGGCGGTGATCGAACTCGCGGCGGTCGGCGGCTTCACCACGCTGCAGACGACGTTCCTCGAACAGCTGACGGCCTCGATCGGCATCGTGCTGAACTCGATCGAAGCGACGATGCAGACCGAAGGCCTGCTGCAGCAAAGCCAACAGCTCGCCGGCGAACTGCAGGCGCAGCAGCGCGAATTGCAGCAGACCAACGAACAGCTGGAGCAAAAGGCCCAGCAGGTCGCCGAACGGAACGTCGAAGTCGAACGCAAGAACCAAGAGCTGGAACAGGCGCGGCGCGCTCTCGAAGAAAAGGCCGCCGAGCTGGCGCTCACGTCGAAGTACAAGTCCGAGTTCTTGGCGAATATGTCGCACGAACTGCGGACGCCACTGAACTCGATCCTGATCCTCGGTCAGCAGCTTACCGACAACCCGGACGGCAACCTCACCGACAAGCAGGTCGAGTTCGCGCGCACCATCCACGGCGCGGGCACCGACTTGCTAAACCTGATCTCCGACATTCTTGACCTGTCGAAGATCGAGTCCGGCACCGTGTCGGTCGACGCGGAAGAGATTTACTTCCAGAACCTCATCGACCGGGTTGCGCTGCCGTTCCGGCACGAAGCGGAGAACCGCAAGCTCTCCTTCAGCGTCAATCTCGATCCGGGCATCGGACGCAGCATCATCACCGACTCTAAGCGCCTGCAGCAGGTGCTCAAGAACCTGCTGTCCAACGCGTTCAAGTTCACGGAATCGGGCGGGGTACGGCTCGACGTCATCGCCTCGGCCGAAGGATGGAATCCGGAACACCCCGTGCTGTCGCAATCGCCGACGGTCGTCGCGTTCACGGTGTCCGACACCGGCATCGGCATTCCGCTCGAAAAGCAACGCATCATTTTCGAGGCGTTCCAGCAGGCGGATGCCTCGACCTCACGCCGCTACGGCGGTACGGGCCTCGGCCTCGCCATCAGCCGCGAACTTGCGTCGCTGCTCGGCGGCGAAATCCAACTGCGCTCGACGCCTGGCGAAGGCTCGACGTTCACGCTCTACCTACCGATCGTTTACGCTGGCAGCTCGATCCCGGCGCGTCCCGCGCCAACCTCGCAATCGAATGTGCAGCAGTTCATGCCGGCGCGTGCGCCGACGGCGGACCGCGTCGCAGACGACCGCAACGACATCGTCGAAGGGGACAGCGTGTTCCTCATCGTCGAGGACGATCCGCACTATGCCCGCATTGTCGCCGGCTTGGCGAAGGATCAGGGCCTCAAGGTGCTGGTGGCCATGAACGGCGCGGAAGCGCTTGAACTCGCGCGTGCGTTCACGCCAACGGCGATTTCGCTCGACGTGTTCTTGCCCGACATGCTCGGTTGGACTGTGCTGAGCCGCCTGAAGCAAGACCCGACATTGCGGCATATCCCGGTGCAGATGCTGACGCTCGACGAAGATCGTCAGCACGGCCTCGCACGCGGCGCTTTCGACTTCATCTCCAAACCGATCACCGCCAACGAGCTCGGCGGCGCCATCGAGCGCGTGCTGGACTTCTCCAAGCCGCGCAAGCGCCGGCTGCTGATCGTCGAGGACGATGCGGGCGAACAGCTTTCGATCCGCGAACTGCTTGCGCATGACGACGTCGAGATCGGCGTTGTCGACAGTGGCGAAGAGGCGCTCAAGACGCTGCAGCGCGATCCGTGGGATTGCGTCGTACTCGATCTCCGGCTGCCGGACATGACCGGCTTCGACGTGCTTGAACGCTTGCGCGAGGATGAGTCGGCGCCGGATGTCCCAGTCGTCGTGTTCACCGGCAAGGAGCTATCGCCGGAAGAAGACGCGCGTCTGCACACGATGGCGCGCTCCATCGTCGTCAAAGGCGTGGAATCGCCGGAGCGGCTGTTGGACGAAACGGCGCTGTTCCTGCACCGCACGATCGCGGATCTGCCGGTTGAGAAACAGCGCATGCTGGAGCGGCTGCACGGTTCGGACGAAGATCTGATCGGCCGCTGTGTGCTTCTAGTCGACGATGACGCCCGCAACATTTTCGCGCTCTCGAGCCTGCTCGAACGGCGCGGCATGCGCGTGTTGACGGCGACCACGGGCCGTGAGGCAATCGACTTGGTGCAGACTGAGTCGGATATCTCGCTGGTGCTGATGGATATCATGATGCCGGAAATGGACGGCTATCAGACCATGCAGCGCATCCGGGAGAATCCCGAGCATCGCCGCTTGCCGATCATCGCGCTCACCGCCAAAGCGATGAAAGGCGACCGCGAGAAGTGCCTTGAAGCAGGCGCGTCGGATTACCTCGCCAAGCCGGTCAACACGGAGCAGCTGTTGTCGGCGCTGCGGATGTGGCTGCACCGCTGATGACCATGGAAGAGACGACCGCGCCGGTGAATATCCTGCTGGTCGACGACCAGCCGGGAAAGCTCATGAGCTACGAGCTCATCCTGAACGGACTCGGCGAGAACCTGATTAAAGCGAGTTCGGGCAAGGAAGCGCTGGAAGTGCTGCTGCGCAACGACGTGGCGGTGATCCTCGCCGATGTCTGCATGCCGGATATGGATGGCTTCGAACTCGCCAAGATGATCCGCGAACACCCACGCTTCAGGGAAACGGCGATCATTTTCATTTCCGCGATTCACCTGAGCGAGACCGACAGTCTCAAGGGATACGAGCTGGGCGGCTTCGACTACGTGCCGGTGCCCGTCGTGCCGGAAGTGCTCCGCGCCAAAGTGCGGGTGTTCGTCGATCTCTACCGCAAGACGCAAGCGCTGGCGCGGATGAACGACGACCTCGAGCAGCGCGTCGCCGAGCGGACCTCGGAGCTGGAACTGGCGATCCAGCGCCAAGAGCTGTTGGCGCGCGAAGTCGATCACCGCGCGCGCAACGCGCTGACAGTGATCCAGGCGATCGTGTCGCTGACGCGCGCCAGTGATGGCGCGGAGTTTGCGTCGGCTATCAAGGGCCGGATCCGAGCGATGGCTACGGCGCATAATCTGCTGTCGGAATCGCGCTGGAGCGGCGCCGATTTGTTGCGGCTGATGGACGAGGAACTTGCGCCGTACGCGCAGCAGGACCGCGTTTCCATCAGCGGCCCATCCGTGGCGATCATGCCCACGGCGGCGCAGAACTTGGCGCTGGCGTTGCATGAACTTGCGACCAACGCGGCCAAGTACGGCGCGCTATCGAGCATCGACGGCAAGCTCACAGTCGCGTGGCGGCTCGAACAAGACCATCTGGTGCTGGAGTGGCTGGAAGCCTGTAGTCACGCGGTTGAAAAGCCCAAGCGCGCCGGTTTCGGCACGCGCGTTGTCGAATCCAGCGTGAAGGCACAGCTCGGCGGCGTGTTGGAGCAGGAGTGGAACAAGAGCGGACTACGGTGCGTCATGCGCCTGCCGCGCAAGCACTTCGCTATCGCCGTCAACGGCGTGGGGACGGCGCCCGAATCGCACAAGGACGAAATGGACCTGAGCGCGATCCGCAACCGGCGCATCATGGTGCTCGAAGACGAGCCGCTGGTGGCGATGATGGTGAGCCAGATCGTCTCGCGGCTCGAAGGCGTGGTGCTCGGCCCATACTCCAGCGCGCGCGAAGCGATGGCCGCAGTGCAGCCCGATATCGACGCGGCGCTGCTCGATGTGAACATCGGCGGCGAATACGTCTATCCGCTGGCCGACGAACTGACCCGCCGGGGCGTGCCGATCATGTTCGTGACCGGCTATCAGGCCAACACCATCGATGGCCGATTCAAAAACGCGCCGGTGCTGACGAAGCCGATCGAAGCCGATGATTTGGCGCAAGCGCTCGCGGGCGTGCTGCACGCGCCCTTTCCAGCACATTGGGATCCTAAGCTTAGAATTCCACGTGGACAAGTTGTCGCG
>JADMIO010841941.1_pt1 | contig 71870 bp, 73 predicted proteins | sample 8958161 | NCBI WGS metagenome assembly JADMIO01 (sample SAMN16585339, study PRJNA669376) | soil metagenome | isolation source: Crop rotation soil | place: USA: Cullars Rotation, Alabama | collected 2011 | reverse complement strand
CGTGTTCGGCGGGCGCGCACGACGCCCGCCGTCCGCACCGCAACAGCGCGGGCGCACGCCGCGCGCCCACCGCGCCGCGCTCCAGCAACGCCGGTTCGCGCAACGGTCCGCCACGCGCCCGGAACGGCGCCGGTCGTGGCGGCGCCAAACCAACACGCGCCTCCGCATGAAGAACCCCCGCCGGTGACGACGTTGGATGAGCAACTGGAACGGTTCACGGCGCCGCCTGATGCTGAGCCGGAGGAGCCCGCATCCGACGACGAGGATCAGCCGCCGTTGGACGAGAAATCTTAGGCTCGCGGCGCCTTGCTGCGCTTGCCGCGGTTCCAGACCACGCCCGGATAACCTTTTAGCGGCGAAAGCGCCTCGCCTTGATAGGTCCATTCCTGCAACTGATCGATGCCGATGTGGTAGCGCGCCTCGCGGCCGACCCCGCCTTTGAACAGCGCGCGCGGAATGTTGAAGTGCTGCTTGTTGCGCTGAAATGAAACCGGCGTTCCGCAGGTGCTGCAGAAGCTTCGCGTGCCCTTTCGCTCGGCGTCTTCGTAGTGGGTGAGGTTGTCTTCGCCTCGGAGATAGCGGAATCGGCTCGCCCAGGTGCCGACGTAGGTTGCGTACGCCGCACCGTGCGCGCGCCGCGTGGCGCTCGAATGATCGTGCCAAGTCCATTGCGCCGGCACGCCGATTTCAAACGCCACCGCGCCGCAGAGGCACTCGCCCTCGGCTCGCGTAGGGCCGGGCGCGCGGGTTTTGGCGCCGCCGGTCTTCTTATCAACGTCGGACTTCATCGGCACACTCTCGTCGCGGACAGTCACCGCCGAGATGGCGATCCTTCCCTACTTGGAGAAGAACTAGCGCTGTCGGGGAGATCAATTCGATGAACGCCGCGTCAAACGCAGAAGCGGCCTCGAAATCTCGCTCGAAACCCCAATCTAACCCGAGTTAGCCCCAAAAGCGCCGCGGAGCGTTTCCAAGGCTTAACGAAGTCTTAGACGCGCCTGCTGATAACAGACTTGGCGCGCTGCGAGCGTCGGGCGAATCGTGCGACTCGATGGCCCTGGAGCGGGAGTTTTATGAGCCAGTACAGTGCGCCTACGGTGCATGAGCTGAAGCCACGGATTGTGGTGTTCGGCGTCGGCGGCGCCGGCGGCAACGCCGTCAACAACATGATCGATGCGCGCCTTCAGGGCGTGGAATTCGTCGTGGCCAATACCGACGCGCAAGCGCTGACGCGTGCGCGCACCCCGAACCGCATCCAACTCGGCCAAGCCATCACCGAAGGCCTGGGCGCCGGGGCTCGTCCGGAAGTCGGCCAAGCCGCGGCTCAAGAGAGCCAGCCTGAAATTCTCGAGTTCCTCGAAGGCGCGCACATGGTGTTCGTCGCCGCAGGCATGGGCGGCGGGACCGGCACCGGCGCCGCGCCGGTGATCGCCCGCACTGCACGCGAACGCGGCATCCTGACGATCGCTGTGGTGACAAAGCCGTTCCACTTCGAAGGCCAGCGCCGCATGCAGCTCGCCGAAGCGGGCGTGCAGGAATTGCGCAAGCACGTCGACACGCTGATCGTTATCCCGAACCAAAACCTGTTCCGCGTCGCCAACGAGCGCACCACGTTCGCCGAAGCCTTCCAGCTGGCGGACCAAGTTCTCTATTCAGGTGTTCGCGGCGTCACCGATCTGATGGTGATGCCTGGCCTGATCAATCTCGATTTCGCCGACGTCCGCACCGTGATGGCCGAGATGGGCACCGCGATGATGGGCACGGGCGAGGGCTCGGGCTCGAACCGCGCGCTCGAAGCGGCGCATGGCGCGATGGCCAACCCGCTGCTCGACATCGTTTCGATGCGCGGCGCCAAAGGCGTGCTGATCAACATCACCGGCGGCTTCGACATGACGCTCTACGAAGTCGATCAAGCCGCCAACGAAATCCGCGCCGAAGTCGACGCTAACGCCAACATCATTCTCGGTTCGACCTTCGACGAGACCCTGGAAGGCTCAATCCGCGTATCGGTGGTCGCCACCGGCATCGATGACGAAGCCATCGTCAGCCAGCAGACCGTGGTCGAACCGGCGCGTCGCGCCGCCGAAGCGCCGATGCGTCGGCCGGCGGTGCCGGCGCATCGCGCCGTCGATCTTTCGAGCGAGCCGCCGCCGCGCCCCGCGCCGCGCGAAAACTACGAAGAACCGCGCCCCAGTTTCGCCAATGACGACATTCCCGAACCACGTCGCCCCGCCGCTAGCAGCGGTGGCGGCTTCAACCTGTTCGGTTGGCGCAAGCCAAGCGTGCCGGATGATGATGGCTCCTCGCCGTTCGCGGAATTTGGCGACAGCGAAGACGGCGGCTTGCCGAGCACCCGCGATGAGGGCGTGCGCGATCCTTCGCTCGACGAAGAACTCGAAATCCCAGCCTTCCTGCGCCGGCAAATGAACCCGCGCTAAGCGCTGCTCCGCACCCCGGTTCGCCAGTCGTTGCTGTAGTGCTCAAGATAGTCAGCGATGGTGACGGATTCGTCCGCGCCCCAGTACCGCGCAATGACGTGCAGCGTTGCGTCGATTCCCGATGTTAATCCGCCGGCGCTGACAAATTTGCCGTTGTCGACAAAGCGCCGGTTGCGCACCAGCTGCACCTGCGGAAACTGCCGCGCAAAGCTGTCGTAGAAAAGATGGTGGGTCGTGGCCAGGCGATGGTCGATCAGACCCGAGCGCGCGAGCACGAATGCGCCGGTGCAGATGGACATCACAATGTCGGCGTCCGGCGCGACGTGACGCAGCCACTCGGATTTCTGTGGCGTCGTGTCGGCGGCGCTCACATCGCCCGTCTGTGCTCCCATGACCACGACATGCGGCTGCGGTGCGTTGTCGAGCGAGTAAGCGGCCGTCGACTCGATGCCGTTCGGGCCGCCAAGCCGCAGCGGCGCGCGCGTGGGATTGACGGTGTAGAGTTCGCAGTGCTGTTGCTCAGTCCCAGCGACGAGGAATGCCTCCCACGCACTGGCGAGATCCATGACGTTGCTCACGCTGTCGACTAAAACCGCGACTTTGATGTTTCCGTTGGCGGGACGGCGCAAAGGCTCGATTTGAGCGGCCGGCGCTTGCGCACACGCCACCCCGCCGCTCATGGCGCCCGCCGCCAACCCAGAGAACATCAACGCACGACGATTCAGGCGCATGGCAATCGCCCTCCCTTGGGGCGACGCTAGGGTGTGCAATGGCGCCGGCAACCGGTATGCGACCCGCCGCGTGACAAACGCGACGCGGCGTTCAATCCGCGGGACGAACGTCCGGAACGCGCGGGGTCCGCGCTAACCGAGCGCCGCCTCAACAATAGCCGCGAGGTGAGCGCGTCCGGAGTCCAGTGCCGGAAAGCCCGCGCTCGCTTCATCAAATGCGAGCGAGAGCTCCGTGCCGGCGAGAATAACAGCGTCCGCGCCGGCGTTCGCCAGCCGTTTGCCGATCGCGCGAATAGCTTCGACATCGGCGTAGGCGGCGTTGCCGGTGCGCGCGATGATCAGATAGTTGCGCTGCACCAAATCCAGTTCTTCAGGCGTGAGCGGCTCAACTTCCACGCCGTGAAGCCGCCCGAACATGTCGGACTGCATGACGAATTGTGTGCCGAGAATCCCAACGCGCTTGGCGCCGCGCCGCGCCAGCTCGGAATTGACGCAATCGAACACGTCGACAATTGGCAGCGCAGCGATCGGCTTGAGCTGCGGCCAGCAGATAAGGGGCGTCACCGCCGCAATGGCCGCGATCTCGCACCCCGCTTGCTTCAGAGTCATCAGGTGTTCGTTGAGATAAGCGGCGAGTGCGTCCATCTCGCCTTGCTGCACCAGCGTGTAGCCGCGTCCGATGTCGGCGTGCGACAGCACTAAGCCCGGTTGAACGCCGCGATCGACGAACGCCGCCGCAAGCTTTTCGTAGTAGTACATCCCCGCGCCGACACCGAGGCCGCCAATCAAACCAATGCGCTTCATGAGCCCGCTCCGTTAGCAGGCTTCAGGTGGTGATCTCGTCCGACGACCGCAATTGCGCCGCGCCGATCACGTCGACCATAAGCGTTTGCGCAGCGCCGCTTCCTGGGTCGTGAGCGCGCCGGCCTGCGCCAGGCTATCGAGGCGGGTCAGCGCGGAACGCCGCCGCGCATCGGCGTCCACGCCGCCGAGGCTGGCGAGGTGGCCTTCCACAATGGCGCGAAATCGCAGCGCCTCGATGCTCTCGGCATTCTCAAAAATGCGATCCGCGAGTTCGAGTTCTTCTTCCCAAGCGCCGCGCGCCGCGTGCGAATCGCCACACGCGCGCGCTGCCAAACCCAGTCGCTCAAGGGCGACGGCAAGCATATGAGCCGAAGCGGCATCCTTGGGCGCGGCTTCCGCCAACGCCAGCCGCAAATTGGTGCTTTCAAGAAAAGCAGAGCGGGCGGATGACGGAGCGTTCGCGGCCAACGCACTCTCGCCAAGTTTGATGAGCGCGGCGGCCAATCCGCGCCGGAAGCGAATGTTGTTGCGGTCGGCGTCGCAGGAGAGGCGGCGAAACTCGACGGCGCGCGCAAAGGCGTCCTGTGCGCTTCCGCCGGCGCCAGCGATCCGCGCTGCTTCACCCAACCGATCCCAGCATGACGCCGCTTCGCTCAACCATGCGGGCGATGCGCCTTGTGCGGACGCAAAAGCCTCGCACACCTTGCGCGCTGAATCCGCGGCTTCGCGCGCGGTCTCAACATCGTTTTCTCGCAAGCTGTGGTCAGCCTGGTCGAGCATCGTATGCACGAGAAACCGCGCCTGCATTTCGCCGCCGTGCGCGGCCGCGTAGAGGCGCTCAGCCAGAATGCGCGCTTGCGCAAGTGATTCAGTAGCGCCGCTCGGATCCTCGATCGCGGCAAGCAGAGCTGCGCGAACGCGCCACGTGCCGGCCAAAGCCCAGGCTTCTCCGTACTGGCTCGCAAGCCCCAGTCGCGCTTGCAGCGCTTTATCCATGGCGACGCGCGCTTCAGCCTTAGCGCCGCGCACATAGTCGGCTTCCGCCGCCAACGCCCACGCGTCGGCGAGCACCGCGCGCCAATGCGGCTCCATCGCTTCGGTGATGGCCAGCGCCTCGTAGCGCTGGATTGCTGCGTTGAGCCGCCGCCGTGCGCTGTTGGCGTTTCCGGCATCGAGGTCGAACGCCGCCACGCGCATTTCGCCGTCGGCGATGTCGGCGGCGATCACTGGCGTCTCGCCGACTTGCGACGCGCAGCCGTACAGCATCGCCAAAGCGCCTTCGCTGCTCGTCTGCGCCCGCGCGAAGTCGCCCTCGGCGGCGTCCAGTTCCGCCAAGCGCCCGCGCGCACGCGCGAACCAGCGCGCCGCCGTTGGATCGCTGCGATCACGCGTCAGCAACGCTTCCTCGATGCGCTGCGTCGTTTCGTAGAAGCCGCGCGCGGCGCCATCGTTTTGGAAACGCGAAATTTCTCCTAGTAGGAACGCCGCGCGTGCGCGCGCGCCTTCGTCGATCGCGTCCTTCAGCACCAGCGACGCCTCGGCGCGCGCCGCGTCGAGGTCGCCGCCTTCGGCGTGCAGGCGTGCGAGCGCCAGACGTGGCGTGGGGTCGCGCGGCTCCATCTGGATCGCCAGGGAGAGCGCCTCGCGCGCCAAAGCAGGATCGCGGATTTCCGAAAGCACCGCCGCGCGTCGTGCCGCAAGGGCAGCGCCAGGGCCTCGCTGGCGCGCTTCAGACAGCAGTGCGTCGGGGTCTTCAGGATGGGGCGCCGAACGCCGATCTTCGCCCATATTTTCAACCTCTTCCGCCACACTCGTTAACGGTCACAAACCGTAACGCAACGTGTGTTGTGGCGCAGGGAACTCTCGCCTTACAGGAGCTTTGGGTCGGGGGATCCATAAGCCCTTGGGGGGACGAAAGGGTGAACGCGTTGCGTCGTCAACAAACTATTGCTGGCCCGGCTATGTGTGCGGGCGTGGGCGTCCATTCTGGGGCGCACGTGCGTTTGGCGTTGACGCCTGCGCCGATCGACACGGGCATCGTGTTTGTCCGCTCCGATCTTCGGGGTGGGGATAACGTCATTCGCGGCCACGCCGATAGCGTCGGCGACACCCGCAATTGCACCACGCTGCGCAACGCCGCCGGCGCCGAAATGGGCACCGTCGAGCACCTGATGTCTGCTTGCGCTGGTTTGGGCATCGATAATCTTATCGTCGAGGCCGACGGCGCGGAATTGCCGATCCTCGATGGCTCATCAGCGCCGTTCGTGCAGCTGCTGAACAATGCAGGCGTGAAAGTTCAAACGGCCACGCAGCGGATGATCCGTATCGTCGAGCCGATCGAAGTGCGCATGGGCGCCAAGAGCGCTGCCCTGTTGCCGCCTGTGGATTTCGACGGTCTGCATCTCGATGTCACCATTCGCTTTGCCGATCCGGCCATTGGCGTGCAGCGCCGCCATGTCGATCTGACGCCGCAAAGCTTCCTCAGCGAAATCGCGGATGCGCGCACTTTCGGCTTCCTATCGGACGTGGAGACGATGCGCGCCGCTGGGCTCGGCCGTGGCGCGTCGATGGCCAACACGCTGGTGGTGGACGCCGGCAAGGTTGTGAACCCGGAAGGGCTTCGCTTCGACGACGAATTTGTGCGCCACAAGCTGCTCGACGCGGTGGGCGATCTGGCTTTGGCTGGCGTGCCGATTTGTGGCCGCTTTGTGGCGGATCAGCCCGGCCACGCCCTCAACGCCCGCCTCGTGCGTGCTCTTCTGGACACGCCGGAAGCCTGGCGTTGGGACGCCGACACCAGCCGTACCGTTGAGCAGGGCGCAAGCCCGGCCCTGGTCGCCGCAGCCAGCTGAGGCTTCCGTTCGTCCCACAGCCGCAGGTGCTTTGCGCCGCGCCTGTTGTCCTGTATCAGGCGAAAAAGGGGTCGGCGGGGGACGCCGGATTCGTCGAACAAGAGGCAGGTTGATGAGCCCACGCATGCAGCACGCCACCCGCGCCGTCGCTCTCGCGATTTTGGCGGCGGGACTGGGCGCGTGCGCCAACAACCGCAACATGCGCGAAGGGGTTCAATACACCGACGAGCCCGTAGAGCGCCTCTACAATGCCGGCGCGACCTTCATGGATCGTGGCCGTTGGCCGGAATCGGTGGCGGCGTTCCAGGAAGTCGAACGCCAGCACCCGTATTCGTCGTGGGCGCGTCGCGCGATCTTGATGGAAGCCTATGCGCACTATCAGGCCAACGAATACGATCCGGCGATCGAAGCAGCTCAGCGCTTTATCTCTCTGCACCCGGGCAACGAGAGCGCGCCCTACGCCTATTATCTGATCGCCATCTGTCATTTCGAACGCATCGTCGACGTCGGCCGCGACCAAGGCACGACCGAGCGCGCTCTCGCCGCGCTCAACGATGTTGTTCGCCGCTTTCCGAGCAGCACCTATGCACGCGACTCTCGTCTGAAGATCGACATGGTCTATGACCAGCTCGCAGGCAAAGAGATGGAAATCGGCCGCTTCTATCTCACGCGCGATGAGCATCTCGCGGCCGTCAACCGCTTCCGCAATGTCGTCGAGAATCCGAACTTCCAGCGCACCTCGCACGTGCCCGAGGCGCTGCACCGCCTGGTAGAAGCCTATCTCGCGGTCGGCATGACGGATGAGGCGCAGCGTATGGCGGCGATCCTTGGATACAATTTCCCGGGCAGCCCCTGGTATCAGCGCACCTACGCGCTCATGCAGCAGCGCAACGTGCAGCAAGTGAACACTGAGGAAGCGCGCCGCCGCGGCTGGCTTGGCCGGACGTTCGGCGCGGTGTTCTAGTCCTCCTCGCTGGGGAGGCGGTGTGAGCGATAAGGCAGTCGAAAAGCTGACGGCGGAAGAGGCGAAGGCGGAACTCGCGCGCCTCGCTGGTGAGATCGCGCGCCACGACAAGCTCTATTATTCAAAAGATGCGCCCGAGCTGACCGACGCCGAATACGACAAGCTCCGTAAACGCAACAACGCCATCGAAGCCCGCTTCCCGAACTTGGTCCGCGCCGATAGCCCGGCCAAACGGGTTGGCGCGGCGCCCGCGGAAAAATTCGGGAAAGTGCGTCATGCCGTGGCGATGCTCTCGCTCGACAACGCCTTCGATCCGGACGATGCGCGCGCCTTCGTGCAGCGCGTGCAGCGCTTTCTCAATCTCACAGCGCCGCCAGTGGTCACCGCCGAGCCGAAGATTGACGGCCTGTCGGCGTCGTTGCGCTACGAGCGCGGCAAGTTCGTGCAAGGCGCCACGCGCGGCGATGGGCGCGAGGGCGAAGACGTCACTGCCAACCTCCGCACCATCGCCGACATCCCCGATACGATCAAAGGCGCGCCGGACGTGTTGGAGGTGCGCGGCGAAGTCTACATGGAGAAGAAGGCCTTCGCGGCGATGAACGCGCGGCTCGAAAAGGAAGGCAAGCAGACCTACGTCAATCCGCGCAACTCCGCCGCCGGCGCTTTGCGCCAGCTCGATGCGAAAATCACCGCCGCCCGGCCGCTTCGCTTCTTCGTGCACGGATGGGGCGAACTCTCCGAACCGCTAGCGGAAACGCAATTCGAGGCCATGCAGCGGCTCGCCAAAATGGGTTTTCCGCTGGCCTCCATTCTCCGTTGCAAGGATGCCGAGCGACTGTTGGCGGAATACGATCGCATTCACGAAGGCCGCGCCAAGCTGCCGTATGAAATCGACGGCGTCGTTTACAAAGTGGACTCGCTGGCGCTGCAGCAACGACTCGGGTTTGTGTCGCGCAGCCCGCGCTGGGCGATCGCCCACAAATTCGCAGCCGAGCAGACCGAGACCATCCTCGAAGACATCGATATCCAAGTAGGGCGCACCGGCGCGCTGACGCCGGTTGGCCGTCTCAAGCCGGTCTTCGTCGGCGGCGTCACTGTCACCAATGTGACGCTGCACAACCCCGACTACATCGCCGCGATTGGCTCGGACGGTGAACCCATTCGCGGCGGCAAGGATTTGCGGCTGGGCGATACGGTGGTCATTCAGCGCGCCGGCGATGTCATCCCGCAAATCGTCGATGTCGTGCTGGAAAAGCGCCCGAAGAACGCCCGCCGTTACAAGTTTCCGGAAATCTGCCCCTGCCCGGTGAAATCGGAAGTTTCATCGGAGGAGAGCTCAGTGCGGCGTTGCACCGGCGAATTCGCTTGCCCGTTCCAGCGCATCGAACATCTCCGTCATTTCGTGTCGCGCCGCGCTTTGGACATCGAAGGTCTGGGCTTCAAGCAGATCGAAGAGTTCTTCGAGCTGGGTTGGCTCCAAGAGCCCGCCGATATCTTCGTCAAGCTGCACAAGAACCGCGCCGAGCTGATGGAGCGCGAAGGCTACGGCGAAAAAAGCGTCACCAATCTGCTCGCGTCCATTGATGCGCGCCGCGAAGTGGAGCTGTCGCGCTTCATCTACGCGCTCGGCATCCGCGACATTGGCGAGACGACAGCCGGCGTGTTGGCGCGCCGGTTCGAGACTTGGGAGGCGTTCCGTGCTGCGGTGGATGCGGCGGTCTCAGCGCGGCCGGGAGATGCCTACGACGCGCTCGAACAAGTCCCGGGCGTCGGCGATGGCGCACGCGACAATCTCATCGCGGCAGCCCCGTCGCTGAAGGCCGGCAGCGCCGACCTGTTCGATGCCGCTGACGCGCCCAAGGTAAAAGGTGTGTCGGCGAAAGCTTGGGACGCGTTGATCGCCCACTATGGCTCGCTGGCTGAAGCCATTGCGGCGATCAAGGCAGCTGCAAAACAAACACCCGCGGATGACTATTTCGAACTGGCGCGAACCGACGGCGTCGGCCCCGTGGCGACGGGCCATCTCGTCGATTTCTTCGCGGAGAAACATAACCGAGCGGCGCTTGAGCGGCTGTTGAAGCAAGTGACGCCGCGGCCCGAACCAAAGGCAGCGACCTCGAGCAAGGTCGCCGGCATGACCATCGTGTTCACCGGCACGCTGGAGCAAATGACCCGCGACGAAGCCAAAGCGCGCGCCATTGCGCTGGGCGCCAAAGTGTCCGGCAGTGTTTCGAAAAATACCGATCTTGTGGTCGCTGGACCCGGCGCCGGCACGAAACTCGCGGAGGCCGAGAAGCTCGGCGTCAAAGTGATCGATGAAGATGCTTGGGTGAAGCTCAGCCGCTAGCTAGTCGCTCTGCAACGGCGCGGTTCGCAGAAACTGGCCCAATTGCACGTGCTTTTCCGGCACCCCGTACATGTGCACGTACTGCAATATTTGCTTGGCAATCAATCGAACGCGCGCGCTGAACGGCGGTATTTCTTCGCGGTCAATCAACGGCTGGCGGAACGGCGCAATGTCGCCGCGTTGAAACTCCAGCGCCATGCTCATGCGGGGTTCGTCGCCGAATTCGCTGGTGAGGCCGCCCCAATGCAAGACGGCTTGGTTCCAAATCAGAAAATCGCCTGGCTTGGCGGGCAACGCGCGCGCGAGGTGCGGGACCTGTAAATCGGCGCCGCCACCCTTGTTGTAATTAGGGTCGAGATGCGCCGGCACGATGTACATGCAGCTGTTGAGAGGATTGGCCTCGCTCAGCGGAATCCAACACGTCAACGAGAGCGGCGCGCCGTCTTCTGAGAGGCTCCCCGTGTTCTTATCGCGGTGTGGCGCCCAACCCGCTTCGTTGTTGTGCGGATTTACATGCCAAGCCCAGAAATCCGGCAGCAGCTTGTAATCGGCGCCCAGGAAATGGCTGATCACGGATTCAAGCCGCCGGAAGCACTCCCAAGGTTCGTCGTAAACCCACACAAGCACCGGCGGGAGATTGAAGCGCACGAGTTTCTTGACAGTCTGACCAATCAACGGCGCGAGCGTTTGAAGGCGCGCGTCGCTGTCGCCAAAATAGCCATCACGCTGCATGCGTCTATTCAGGCGCGCATAGTCCTGCTGCGGTTCGGTAGGTGCGCCGTGCTCGGCGCTGCCGATGTGCAAGCTCGGCGCGAAGGCGCGCCAGAACGAGGCGCTGCAAAATTCCTCGGCGCGAACCGTGCGTGGAGATGCGGAATCGTCAGCCATGCGTGCGTCCTGGGCCAACTATACCGGCTTGCCGCCGGAGCGTCGATCCACCAGCGCCGCCAACGCCGTGACCAGCAAATAGATCACCAGAATGGTCAACCCAGCTTGGAAGCCGATTTGGCCGGCGGGTGGCGGCATCAGCATCGCGACGATCTGAAGGACGACGAGAAATGCGATGAACGCGATGGCCGGCCACGCTGTGCGTCCCTGCGCCTTGCGGCTCGCGACCCATGCCGCGGCGAAGACTGCAAGCAGACCCATCTCCACAGCCTGTTCGGGCACTGGATAATTCCAGAGCGCGAAACCGACTTTCGGCCCGCCGGGATAGAGCTGCAAATCGGGACGGTGCACCACGAGATCGAGCAGCCAGTGCGAAAACACGCTGAGTCCCACAAGCACGCTCGGCCATACGCTCAGACGCAACAGCACAAGGCACAACACCGCCGCGCCCACCGACCACGCCGCCGCGCCCGGCAGCGAATGCGTCCACGGCATGTCGTAGAGCACAAGCGTTGAGCCAAGCAGTGAAGGATCGGCGCTGGCGTGCTCCACGCCCGCCATGATGAAGCTCGACCAGCCAATGTCGATAAGCTGGCAACCTGCCGCCAGCGTCCATAGCGGCGTCTTCGGTTCGATGGCTTTGGCTGCGAAGGCGGCTGCGTAATGCCCGACAAACATGACAAGCTCCCCCGAATGTGTCGTACCGTCAGCCTTTGCCTTCGGCGTCGTGCTCCACCTTGATGATGTCCTTATCGGTGAAGAGATAAGTTTTTAGCTGCTTGGCGAAATGCGGATTGTTGCGGCGCAGCCATTCGATCAGCATCGAGGCATGCTCAATCTCCTCACGCATGTTGTGCAAAAGGATTTCCTTCAGCGAAGCGTCCTCGCAATCGTCGGCGCGCTGACGGTACCAATCGGCAGCCTCCAGCTCTTCCATCAACGATACGATGGCGTGATGGAATTTCAGCGTATCGGCTGAGATGCGGTCGCGCGGGGCGTGGAGCTGTTCCATCAGAGCGGCGCCGTCGCGGCTTCGAGCCAAGTCTTGGCTTCACCATCAAGCTGCGCACCGATCGCCTCACGCACGCGTGCGTGGTAGCTGTCGACCCATTCGCGCTCGTCCTTCGTCAGCATCTGCTTGACGATGAGTTCGCGCGCGATGGGCGCCAATGTCAGCGTTTCGAAACCCAGCATCGCCCGTTCGCCGCCTTCGATGTCCGAGGCCGGCGTGACGACCTGCAGATTTTCCACGCGGATGCCGTAGGCGCCGGTCTTGTAGTAGCCCGGCTCGTTGGAAACGATCATGCCTGGCTCAAGCGCCTGTGTGTTCACGAACTTGGCGATCCGATGTGGTCCTTCGTGCACGCCGAGATACGAGCCGACGCCGTGACCAGTGCCGTGATCGTAGTCCAGCCCACCTTCCCACAATGACATCCGCGCCAGCGCATCGAGCTGATGCCCAGTCGTGCCCGCCGGGAAGCGCACGCGCGCAAGGGCGATGTGGCCCTTGAGCACGCGCGTGAAGCGGTCTTTCATTTCCTTGGACGGTCGCCCGATCGCCACGGTGCGCGTGATGTCGGTGGTGCCGTCGAGATATTGCGCGCCGCTATCGATCAAGAACAACGACCCGCGCGCCAGTTTGCGGTTGGTGCGGTTGGTGACGCGATAGTGAACGATGGCGCCGTTCGGCCCAGCCCCGGAAATTGAGTCGAACGAAAGATCCTTCAGCATGCCCGTGGCTTGCCGGAAGCCTTCGAGCTTCTGGCACGCTTCGATCTCCTGCACCTTGCCGGTTTGGCCTTCCGTCGAGATCCAATGCAGGAACCGCGCAACCGCGGCCCCATCGCGGCGATGCGCCTGCCGTGATCCTTCGACCTCAGCCGCATTCTTCCGCGCACGCGGCAGCACCACGGGGTCCGGTCCACGCACAACTTCCGCACCGGCTTCGCCTAGGCGTTCGAAATACCAAGCCGAAGCCGTCGACGGATCAATCCGCACTTTCTTGCCACGCAACTCATTGATCGCCGCCGGCAGATCTTCGCTCGGCCGCACCGACACTTCGTTGCCGAGCCAGGTGCGCAGTTCAGGCGTCACCTTTTCCGGCGCCAGAAACACGTCGGCGGTGCCATCTGCGCGAAGCACCGCTTCGCCGAGCGGCAGCGGCGTGCGCGCCACATCGCCGCCGCGCACATTAAGCAGCCAGGCGATCGACGCCGGCGACGTCAGCATCACTGCATCGGCTTGGCCTTTCAGTTCGTCGCCAAGCCGATGTCGTTTCGAGGACGCGGATTCGCCGGTGAATTCTTCTTTGTGCGGTTGCACCTTCGCAGCGGGGACAGGCGGTCGGTCATCCCAGACCGAGTCGATCGGATTGTGCGCTGTTGCCACCAAGTGCGCGCCTGCCGCCTCCACTGCAGTGCGCAAACGGTCGAGACTATCGGGGCTGTGCAGCTTCGGGTCGTATCCGATCTTGCCGCCCTTCGGCGCGCGTTCGCGCAGATATGCGGCGACGCCCGCGGAATCGTATTCGCGGTACTGAAACAATGAGCCGTCGACCTGCGCGCGCACTTGCAGCGTGTAGCGTCCGTCAACGAATACAGCCGCGTCATCGGCGAAAACCACGGCAGCGCCAGCCGAACCCGTGAACCCCGTGGTCCAGGCCAGCCGGTCATACGCAGCCGGGACATATTCATTCTGCCATTCGTCCTCGTGGGGCACGATAAAGCCATCAAGTCCGGCTTCTTTCAGCGCCTTACGCAGGCGGGGCAGGTGCTTGCGGCCAAGAGCGGGGCCACCCGGATCGTCATAAGTCTGGAACACGCAAGCATCCTTTTAAGGGAGGTTCATTCGGGGTTCAGTGGCTTGAGTTTAGGAGGTTCGGCTGGGAGGTTTAAGGGGCGAACCTCGGAATTTCGGGCGATTTGGTCGCGGAGATGAGCGTGAGAGGTTGGGTCAAGCGGGCATGCGCCGGTCTTGCGGCGTTGGCGATACTGGCGAGCGCGCCAGCCGCGGCTCAGGTGCCTCCGCCATTCCAACGTGAACTTTCACAGCGTCTCGCAGAGGCTGGCCGCATTGTCGGCGACGGCGGCTACATGCGCGCAGCGGGGCCGTTCTCCGGCGGCCTCGCACCGCAACAATCACGCCGCTACACGCTGACGCTGCGCGCCGGGCAAGATTATCGTGTCATCGCCGTCTGCGACTCGCGCTGCGGCGACATCGATCTGCGCCTCTACGATGCGCGCGGAAATCAAGTGGCGCAGGACACACTCAACGACAACGTGCCAACGCTCGCGATCCGCCCGTTGGCCACCGGCCCACACGTCATCGAAATCGACATGTACCAATGCACTGCAGCGCCGGATCCGTGCTGGTACGCGCTCAACGTCTACACACGCTAAGCCGGCTTTCGCCACACCAGCGTCATCCACGCCTCGCGCGGAATCTGTTTTTCCAGAACGAGCCCACGCGACGCATAGGCTTCGCGCACTAGCGGCGCCTGCGTGCGCAGCAAGCCGGACAGAATGAGATTGCCGCCGGGCGCGACGGCGGGCGCCAGCTTCGGCGCCAGCCGAATGAGCGGCCGCATCAGAATATTGGCAAACACCAGATCGAACTGCTGCTGCGCAATGTATCGCGCGCCGTCGCCGGCAATGACGCGCACGCGCTGGGCGACTTGATTCTGCCTGGCGTTGATTTCAGCAATGGCCGCCGCGCGCGGATCGATCTCAATGGCCAGCGCATCGGCGCCGGTTTTCGCCGCCGCGATCGCCAGCACGCCGGAACCCGCGCCGACGTCTAGCACGCGCGAAACGCGGCGCTCGCGCAGAATGCTCTCGAGCCCCATCAGGCAGCCCCACGTGGTGCCGTGATGCCCGGTACCGAACGCTTCGCTGGCCTCGATCCAGATTTTCACACGCCCGCCGCTCTCGCGCTTCAAAGCGTGCGCACCCGCCACCACGAAACGCCCAGCCCGCACGGCGGGCAGGCCTTCAAGCGACATGGCCACCCAATCGGCGGCCTTGATGCGTTTTTGGACGAGGTGCAGCTCCGGCGCGGCCGCACCGACAATGGCGCGTGCGGAATCACCGTCCTGTTTGGTCGGCACATAAATTTCGAGCCGGAACTTGCCCGGCTTTTCCTCGAACCAGCTAACCGCGTCAGCGGGCGAGGGATCGTGACGATCCAATTCATCCGCCGCCGCGCGAATTTGCGTCAGCGTGCCAAGGGTGGTGAGCAGCAGCATCGGCGGAGCGCTTACGGCGCCCGCGCACGGATGTCACTTGCCGGCAGCGTTCAGGAGAGCGGCGTCGTCAGCACGCCGCCGGACCAGATTCCCTGCTGCGTCAAACGGCCTTCCGCATCCCATTCGGCCCCAAGCCCATTTTGCTGATCGCCGGACCATTGCCCCTCATAACGCCGCCCATCCGCGAAGGTGAAAACGCCCATACCTTCGCGATGCCAATTACTCATCGCCCCGGCATAGCGTTTGCCATCGCGCCAGAAGTAGAGGCCAACGCCGCTCGCCACGTCGTTCGCGAACTCGCCTTCGTAGCGCAGCCCGCCGAACGTGTTGTTGGCATTTTCGCCCCACGCATAAACGCCCACGCCTTCGAAACGAAGCGTTTGAGCGCCGTAGCCATCGCTCCCGGTTTGAAGTTGGCCCGCGTAGCGATCGCCGGCATTGACGCCGCTGAACACGCGCACGTCCATGCCGTCAGGCTCGTGGCCAATGTTCTGCTCCGCCACCTGCGCCGCAGAGCGCGCCCGCGCTGCAGCTGCTGTGGCCAGCGTCGCGCTGCGGCGCGCTTGTTCGACCGCAGCGCGAACCTGCTCGTTCAGCGCATTGGCGTCGTTCGAGGCGCTCGTCGCGTCCGGCTTGGTGTCCACCAGAACACTGGCGGGCGCCGTCACCGCGGTTGTGCCACGCGGCAAGATCACGAACACCACTGCAGCGATCGCTGCGACCGCAACAGCGGCGGCGATTGCAAGCCACGGCGCTGCGCCTCGTTTGGGCGCCGGCGTTTGAGGCGCAGGGCGGGGCGGAGTCGCCGGATTTCCACGTGCAGGCGCCGGGCGCGACGGTGCGCTGGGTCCGCCAGCAAATGCCGACACAGCCACTTTCGGCGCTTCAGCGCCGAGCGTTTCCAACTGCCCGCGTACGAAGTTCGCGAAAGCGCCTTGCGGAAAATCGCGCAAGAACGACTGCAAGGCGGAGACATTGCCCGCGGCTTCCGCCGCCTTGAACGCTTCCATCTCCGCGAATTGCGCTTCTTCGTCCTGCCCACGCGGACGCGCGCCCAGTCGCGCTTTCTTGCCGGTTTTGGCTTCAACGGCGCGGATCAATCCTTGTAGGCCGTCATGGCCCATTTCGCCTTCCCAACCGCGCAGGTCCACGACGTGATCGCCGCCAAAGCCCAGCGGCAGGCGGCAATCGTCGATGCGCGCGGGGCAGAGCTTGTTCTGCTCACGCGAATAGGTGGCTTCATCCACCACGAAGGTGCTTTCGCGCGACAGTTCAGACCACAACACGATGGTCGTGCTGCATTCGTCGATGACGCGCTCGATGATCTTGCGAAAGCCGTCTCCCGACAGCAGTTCGAAATCCCACCAAACGTCAAACCCCAATTGCTCGAGCGCGATCGACAAGCGTTCGGCAACGCGACGATCCTCGCGCTTATACGAGATGAAAAGATCTGCCATGTGTCCCTCTTCGCAGCGGGACGAACGTGGCCTTTCGATTTGGGCGGCGCGACGGCGCGTGCGATCACGAACTTGTCAGGCGCCTGGAGTTTTCGTGAAGGCGTGGCGCTGGCGTCATCGGCGCGTGGTGAAAGCGACAGTTTTGGCTTGGCGCAACGGAAAGGAGGAGGCACAGTTGGCGCGGTTTTGAGTGGGAGGTCGCGATGACGATGAAGGGCTTGTTGTTTGCATCCGCATGCTTGCTCGCGGCCTGTTCTCCACCGGCGCAACAACAGAGCGCCAATAACGCGAACGCGCCGTCCGCCGGCGGCTCATCGCAAGTCAATCCCGTCGGCACGGCGCTGCAACCTGGCCAATATCGGACAACCGTGACGATCGTGTCGATGAACATGCCCGGCTTGCCCGCGGGTATGGCCGAGAAAATGCGCGCCCGGCCAAACGTCTCTGAAGATTGCGTCACCAGTGACGATGTCGCCGAGCTGACGCGCAAATCGCTCGTGGACGAAGAGTCAGGTCAGCACTGCACGGAAAACAGCATCACCTCCGCCAACGGCCGCATCGAGGGCACAGCGACCTGCAACAACGGCGATGGCGGCACGTACACGATGCAGATGCACGGCGCTTATGGCTCCAATCACGTCGAGATGGACATGACCATGAGCGGTCAAACGCCCATGGGCCCGATGCAACAACAAATGCACATGGTCACCGACCGCATCGGCGAATGCCACGGAACAAGCACGGACTAAGCCGCGCTCGCCGGCACCACGAAGCTGTCGATTACGCGCTTTTCGCCGGCTTTGTCGAAATCGACCGTGAGCTTGTTGCCCTCGACGTGGCGGATTTTCCCGTAGCCGAACTTCTGATGGAAAATGCGGTCGCCGATACCGAAATGTGAATCGTCGTCGCCGGAGCGCGCAACCAGGCGCGCTTCGCCTTCCAACATCGGCGGCTTGCCCTGGAAGGCGCCGCGCTCCTGGGCGCGTTTCCAGCCGGGGCTTTGGTAGGCGCTGTTGAAGCCAGCGCCGGGCGCGTAGGCGTCGAAGCGCGAGCCGCTGGCTTCGCGCACCTGCGCCGGGTTCATGCCATAGCCCGTCTCGCTGATGGCATCGACGCTCGCCGGCGGCAGCTCATCCACAAACCGCGACGGCAACACTGTCTGCCAACGCCCATAAATCTGACGATTGGCGGCGAACGAAATGCGCGCGCTCTCCCGCGCCCGTGTGATGCCGACGTAGGCCAGCCGGCGCTCTTCCTCGAGGCCCTTCTCGCCATTGTCGTCGATCGAGCGCTGCGACGGGAAAACCTGCTCTTCCCATCCCGGCAGAAACACCAGCGGCCATTCGAGGCCCTTCGCCGCGTGCAGCGTCGAGAGATGCACGGTATCGCCGCCGCCCTCGGCTTCGATATCCAGCACCAGTGAGACGTGTTCCAGATAAGCCGCCAGCGTATCGAACTGGCCCATCGACTGAACCAATTCTTTCAAGTTTTCGAGCCGCGTCTGCGCCTGCGGAGATTTGTCGTTGCGCAGCATCTCCGTGTAGCCGCTCTCATCGAGCACGGTCTCCGCGAGCTCGATGTGGCTGATCGTGCGCGACCGTTCGCGCCAGCGATCCAGATCGGTGAGGAAGCCGCGCAAAGCGGTGCGCGCTTTGAGCGGTAGCTCGTCGGTCAAAATGATTTCGCGTGCGGCGCCCACGAGAGAGCGGAAGCGCGTGGCGCCACCCGGCGTTTCTGGTTGCTCGGTGACCACTTCGCCGGTGTCGGCATCGAACAGCGGCCCATTGTCGGTAACGAAGCGCACTGCCGGCTTTTGCGCATGCGCATGTAAGCGCGCCAGCGACGTGTCGCCAAAGCCGCGCTTAGGATTGTTGATGACGCGTTCGAAGGCGAGGTCATCATCTTCCGATGTGATGAGCCGCAGATACGCATGCGCGTCGCGCACTTCGGCGCGCTCGAAGAAGCGCGGGCCGCCGATCACCTTGTACGGGATCCGCAGCATCAGGAAGCGCTCTTCAAACGCCCGCATCTGCCAGGCCGCGCGCACCAGCACCGCGCACTCAGTGTACTTGCGGTTGGACTGCACCCAGCCTTCGATGTCGTCAGCGACCAATCGCGCTTCCGCCTCGCCGTCCCAGATGCCGCGCACCTTCACCAGATTGCCGAGCTCGTCGTCGGTGAACAGCGTCTTGCCGAGGCGTCCGCGATTGTTCGAGATCAGATGCGAAGCGGCGGCCAGAATGTGGCCCGTCGAGCGATAATTGCGCTCCAGCCGCACCACCACGGCGCCGGGGAAGTCGTGCTCGAAGCGGAGGATGTTGTCGACCTCGGCGCCGCGCCAGCCATAGATCGACTGATCGTCGTCGCCGACTACGCACAAATTCTTCGAAGCCTGCGCCAACAGCCGCAGCCACAAATACTGCGCGACGTTCGTATCCTGGTACTCGTCCACCATCAGATGCGTGATCTTGCGGTGATAGGTCTCCAGCACGTCCGGGTGCCGCTGGAACACGTCGATCATGTGCATCAGCAGATCGCCGAAATCGCAGGCGTTCAAAATCCTGAGCCGCGCCTGGTAATACTTATAGAGATCGGCGCCCTTGCCGTCGGCGAATGCGAACGCCTCGCCCTTCGGCACACGATCCGGCGTCAGCGCCCGGTTTTTCCAGCTGTCGATGTAATTGGCCAGCGTCCGCGCCGGCCAACGTTTCTCATCGACGTTCTCGGCTTCGATGATTTGCTTGAGCAGGCGGATCTGATCGTCCGGATCGAGAATGGTGAAATTGCTCTTGAGCCCCACCAGCTCCGCATGTGAGCGCAGCATGCGCGCGCTGATCGAGTGGAAGGTGCCGAGAAACGGCAGCCCCCCCGCGCCAGGTCCAAGCAACGCCTCCACGCGCTCGCGCATTTCGCGCGCGGCCTTGTTCGTGAAGGTCACCGCGAGCACGCCCCACGGCTTGGCTTTGCCGGTGGAGAGCAAATGCGCGAGGCGCGTGGTCAGCACGCGCGTCTTGCCGGTGCCTGCGCCGGCCAGCACCAAGACCGGCCCGTCCAATGCCTCAACAGCAGCGCGCTGCTCAGGGTTGAGCGACGCCAAATACGGCGCAGCCGCAGCTGCGCGCACCGAGATCGGCAGATTTTCTGCGCCGTCGCTCAATCGATTCGTCCGTTAACACGCCAGCCTAGCACGAATGGGGAACATAGTGCGCCAGACACACCAGCGCGAGGGCGTCGTTCAGATTGGAACTTTTGAATCCGATGGCGGTTCTCAGGGCATGTCCAGACCTAGCCAATCCGCGACAGGCGCTTTTTTTGGCATCCTTGCCAGCGCGTTGATCCTGATTTTGACGGCGATGGCTCTGACTACGCCGACCGCCACGCGCGCGACCCACCAGACGGCGCAGGTGGAGGTCACCGAAGCGACCCCGGCCGGATTGCCGCTCAAGGCGATGCAGGGCGGCAGCGCCAGCAGGTAATTTCGATCTCACTTGATGCGGCGGCTGCGAACCGCTTTAGGCTTGCCCTACGAGTCACGAGCGCGGGGACCTGAGCAATGGCTGACGTCTTCATTTCATATTCGCGTGAGGACCGGCCGCGCGCCGAGCAGGTGGCGCGTGGATTGTCCGCCCTCGGCATGGACGCGTTCTGGGATACCGACATCCCGCCCGGCCAAACCTGGGCGGACTACATCGAGGGCAAGCTCGCGCAGTGCAAAGCCGTCGTCGTGCTGTGGAGCGAGCACTCGACCAAATCGCAATGGGTGCGCGAAGAGGCGCGCATGGGGCGCGACAAATCTAAGCTGATACCGGCGATGTTGGACGCTTCGCCGCCGCCATTTGGTTTCGGCGAGGTGCAGGCGGCCAATTTGTCGACGTGGCGCGGCGAGGCCAATCACCCGGAATGGGTGCGGCTCTCAACTGCCGTGCGCAACGCGGTGGGCACGCCAAGCGGAACGCCACAGGCGCCGCCAGCGCGGCAAGCGCAACCCGCTTGGACCGCTCCGCCACCGGCCGCGACGCAACCCCAGGCGTTCGCAAACGCGAGCCCCGTCGTCGAGAGCCCGTCGCCGATCGGCTATATCGCGAAATGTTTCCGCCTTTACGTGAATGGCGCCGGCCGCGCGCGGCGCGCGGAGTTCGGGTGGTTCACGCTGTTCGCCTACCTCATGTGCTTTGTCGGTTTGACGATCGACGTCGGGTCTTCGGGCGTCGATCCCTACACAAATGCGCCGAACGACAGCTACGCAATCTCCGCGCTCATCGGCCTTGCGCTGTTGTGTCCGATGATCGCCGTCGCCAGCCGGCGCGCGCATGATTTCGGCCAATCCGGCTGGCTCGCCATTCTTTGCGCCATTCCGTATCTCGGCTTCTTCGCAACGTTGGCTTTCGTTTTTATTCCGGGACAAGCGGGCTCCAACCAGCATGGCCCCAACCCCAAGGGGGTTTGAACCGCCGCGCCGGCTGCTAGAAGAGCGGCTAGGAGTGGTTATGGCCGACGTTTTTCTATCGTACGCGCGTGAAGATGCGGGGCGCGCCCAGCAAATCGCCGAAGGACTTGAGGCCGAGGGCGTCGACGTTTTCTGGGACAATGAAATTCCGCCGGGCAGCACCTGGGCCGACTACATCGAATCCAAACTGACGCAGTGCAAAGCGCTGATCGTGTTGTGGAGCGAACACTCCACCAAATCACAATGGGTGCGCGAAGAGGCGCGGATGGGCCGTGATAAAGGCGTGCTCATTCCGGTGATGATCGACGCCTCAACGCCGCCGTTTGGCTTCGGCGAATTGCAAGCCGCCAATTTGGCGACATGGGAAGGCCAACGCGACCACGCCAACTGGCGACGTTTTGCCGACGCTGTCGCGGGATTTGCGAAGGGCGCGCCGCGCGCCGCCACGCCGCAAGCCTTCGCCAGCGCACCGCCGCGGGCGGCAAGCCCACCGCCGCCTGCGCCACAACCGGCGCCGGTGCAGGCCAAGAAGGGCTTGCCTGTATGGGTCTGGGTCGTTGGTGCGGTGATCGCGACAGTCGTGGTGCTCGGCATCATCGGATCGATGATGCCAACCCAACAGCAGCAAGCGGCGTATCAACCGCCCACGCAGCCCACCATCAACCAAGTGCAGCCGGTTGCGCCCCAACAGCCCGACGCGACGGCGCAGAACATCATCCTGACACAGCTGCAACAAGCGTCCGCCGCGCTCAGCCAACAAGGCTTTCAAATGGTTGGCCAGCCCGCGACGGGCGGACTCTCACAAGGGCAGATCACCGACCTGCCGGTGCCGCTCAATCAAGGCTACGATTACCGCGTGCTCGGCGTTTGCGATCGCGATTGCAACGATCTCGACTTGGGCTTGTTCGACGCCGGCGGCCAATTGCTCACGCAGGACACGTCCACCACCAGCCAGCCGTTCATCGGCGCGCAGCCGTCCTACAACGGCAACTTTGTGGTGCGCGTGAACATGTACAATTGCAGCGTCGCGCCCTGCTATTACGCGGTGGCGCTCTACGCACGTCCGATGCAGTAGCGGCTAGATCCGGTTTTCCAGTACGAACACGCGCACGGCCGACGCTAGTGAAGCGTCCGGCGCATCCTTGGCGCGGGTTTCATCGATCGCGGCGATCAGCACCGGCAAACTGGAGCCGCGGGCGCGCGCGATCTTCTCGAGAGCGCCCCAAAACTCCTGTTCCAGCGCAAGTGAGGTCCGGTGGCCGGCGATGCGCATGGATCGCTTCAACAGCGAGCCGTTAGGCGTCATCGCGCTTGTGCCCTTCATGTTTCCGTCGTGCGGCATCTTTTTCCGTCTGCGATAACTGCTTCTCGTTTTTTGTGCGCCCGAACGTCACCCGGTTGTTTTGCGCTTTTGTCTCAGCTTCGACGCGTGCTTTCGCCTTCCGCGCGCGTTTGAGATTCACAACATCAGCCATGAACGCGATGTATACTTCCACCTCCGCTTGGCCAAGACATTCTCTTGCTTCAAACCGTGTGATTTCGTTCGCGAATATGGACGCGCGTAACGGCAAGATGTTCCGTCATTTCACTGTGTGATGGCAGGTAACTGTCGAGGAACTAGCGCCGCTCAACGCAATTGAACCGGAATGAAGCGGGCGCATTCGGCGTCGCGCACGAGGAGGCTTTGGACATGATCGACTCTGGTTCCATCCGCGAACACATGGACGTCGTCGGCTCCGACGGAAAACATATCGGCAAGGTCGATCACGTGATGGGCAGCGACCTGCAATTGACGCGCTCGATGGGCGTCGGTTCGCACCACCTGTTACCGCTAACTTATGTTGATACCGTCAGCGGCGATAAGGTGCGGCTCAGCATCACTGAAGACGAAGCCAAGGATCGCTGGCGCGAAATGCACTGAGCGTCGACGCCAACGCAAAGAGCGCCGCCGGGAAACCGGCGGCGTTTTTGTTAGCCCGGCCCGATCATTTTCTCCGGGCGCACGATCGCGTCGAAATCGTCGCCCGGGATGCCGTCCTTCACCGCTTCTTCGCGCAGCGATGTGCCGTTCTTGTGCGCCGTCTTGGCGATCTTGGCGGCGCGGTCATAGCCGTATTTCGGAGCCAACGCCGTCACCAGCATCAGCGACATGTCGAGGTTCTTCTTGATGTTGTCCTCGCGCGCCACGATGCCGACGACGCAGTGATCGGTGAAGCTCACTGCCGCGTCCGCCAGCAGCCGTGTCGACTGCCAAAAATTATAGGCCATCACCGGGTTGAAGACGTTGAGTTCAAAATGCCCGCTAGCGCCGGCGAACGTCATCGCTGCGTTGTTGCCGAACACTTGCACGCACACCATCGTGAGCGCTTCGCACTGCGTTGGGTTCACTTTGCCCGGCATGATCGACGAGCCTGGCTCGTTTTCCGGCAGCGCCAGCTCGCCAAGCCCAGAGCGCGGCCCCGAACCCAAAAACCGGATGTCGTTGGCGATCTTGAACAGCGACGTCGCCACCGTGTTGATCGCCCCATGGCTCATCACCATCGCGTCGTGCGCGGCCAGCGCCTCAAACTTGTTCGGCGCCGACGTGAATTTCATCTGCGTGATTGCCGCGATCTTCTCCGCGACCTTCTCGGCGAATCCAGGCGGTGCGTTCAGCCCCGTGCCAACAGCAGTGCCACCCTGAGCCAGCTGCATCAGAAGCGGCATGGTTGAATCCACCCGCGCCAAGCCATTCTCGACCTGCTGCGCATAGCCGGAAAATTCTTGGCCCAAAGTCAGCGGCGTCGCGTCCTGCGTATGGGTGCGGCCAATCTTGATGATGTGCTTCCACGCCTGCGCCTTGTCGTTCAGCGCATTGCGCAACTTCGCCAGACTTGGCTTCAGCCGATGCTCAATTTCCTCGGCCGCGGCGATGTGCATCGCAGTCGGGTAGGTGTCGTTCGAGCTTTGGCTCATATTGACGTGATCGTTCGGATGCACCGGCTTCTTCGAGCCCATCTCGCCGCCCAGCATCTGGATGGCGCGGTTCGAGATCACCTCGTTGGCGTTCATGTTCGATTGCGTGCCGGAGCCAGTCTGCCAAACCGCCAGCGGGAAGTGCGCATCGAGCTTGCCCTCGATCACTTCCTGCGCCGCCGCGACGATAGCCTTGCCGATCGCCGGATCGAGCCGGCCCAGCTCCATGTTGGCTTCCGCCGCCGCGCGCTTCACGATCCCGAGAGCGCGGATGATCGGCTGCGGCATCTTTTCGACGCCAATCTTGAAATTGCCGATCGAACGCTGCGACTGCGCGCCCCAATATTTGTCGTTCTCGACCTCAATCGGGCCGAAGCTATCAGTTTCGGTGCGGGTGTTTGCCATGGGAGCTTGCCTGAAGGCCGCGAACCGGCGATTCCCACAGAGGGATATGGGGGACGATTGTGGCGATCAAGCCATGAGTGATTGGGTTGGCCGCGGCAAGGTGCGGGCGCGCGCCATCGAAAACGGCGTGGAGATCGCCATCGACGGCATCACCACGCAGGCGCGCTATTACAAGCCGCTGGTCTACGAGTTCTTCCGCAAGGAATATCAGATCCGCCCCCGCTACGGCGATTTCGATGTCGAAATCCGCATGGAGCATTTGGGCGAGGCGCCCAGCCTCGATCTCGACAATCTCGCCAAGGCGCTTCTCGACGCCTTGAAGGGTCACGTGTTCGTCGACGACAGCCAGATCGCGCGCTTGCTCTGCGAGCGCAGCCAGGGTGAGCGCGACCGCATCACAGTGCGGGCGGTCAAACGCAACTGAGACCTGCGGAGCTTACTTCTTGCGGAAAGCGTCGAGCGAGACCACCGAGCTATCGCTCGGCGGCTCTGCGTCTTGGCTGTGCGCCTGTTGAGGCTGCGCCGCCGGAGACGTCGTGTCGCCTGAGGCCATGCGCGCTTCATCCGTGTGCGGCTGCTCGAATTGCAGGCCGAACTTCACGCTCGGATCGAAGAAGCGGGTGATCGCCGCGAGCGGAATGGTGATCGGTTGCGGTTGGCCCGAAAACTTGAGGATGACGCGGAAGCGATCGGCGTACACTTCGAGATCCCAGAATTGGTGCTCGAGCACGATCGTCATTTCGTCCGGATAGCGCGCGCGCAATTGATCGGGGATCATGACGCCCGGCGCATGCGTGCGGAACGTGATGTAGAAATGATGCTTGCCTGGAAGGCCACGCGGATTGGCGGCTTCTTGCAATGCTGCGCGCACGACGCCGCGAAGGGCGTCTTGCATCAGCGTGTCATACCCGATCATGTCGTCGGCCACGGCCGCCCCTCCATCGCTCCCCTTCAAATCCATAGTGGTTCATTTCGTGCCGTCAATTACTGATCCACAGGGCGCGAAATCGGCGCTTTGTGTGACATCGCGAGGCGAAACGCACAGTGCAGCGCAACAGTTCGCTATGCGCGTGCAATTCGCACGCAACTCACGTGCTCTTCGCGCATCACGCGAGACAGGCTGTGGAGAACTCTCCAAGCATTTGCACGCAAACGAAAAACTTTGCGACGAAGTGCGTCGCCTGCGTCAACATTGATTGGGGGAAACAAAATCCCCGGCTTCTGTTGCCGGGCGCCGGGGGGCCCCGCCTAGTGATGCTACTCAATAGGACTTAGGTCGAGATCACTCGCACTGCTTACGCAGCGAGGGCGAACTCTTCAGCGTTGTTGTCATTGGCAACTATGCTGTTTGGCCTGTAACGGGACCACCCGAGCAAAAGCCTCGGCCGTCAACGTCCGTCGATCCTATTTCGGCCCCATAAGGAGGTGTCGGGTGTCAGGTGTCAGCCCAATGATTTCTGACACCTGAGGTCTGATACCTGACACCTAAATGGTGGAGCCGCCGGGCATCGCACCCGGGTCCGATCCGCCTATCTCCGCGCGTTTATCGCCATAGTCCGGTTGCCCGGACGGGATTGAATATAGGCTGATTTGACGAACGTGAAAGCCGCCGCTTCGCGCCTGCGTCCGAGCGCGCCGGTTCGGGCTGTGGAAAGAACGCAATGGTGCGGAACTCCACGCTTTCGCGCGGCGGCGCATCCGGTGGCGTCAGCGGGCTTTCGAAGGCGGTGTGCGGCGCCAATTGCGCGCGCCCAGGGCGCGTGTCGGCGCACTTGATCAGCAGCGCTTCGTCCAACTGCATCGCGGGGACGTAGTACCAACGATGCTTGAGGTTGTGCCGCACGTGAAAGATCTCGCCGTGGCGGCCAGGATATTCGATGTCCGTCGCCACCAGATCTTCGGGCGAGACGGTGGTGGCGTCGATCAGCGCCAGAGGCCAATCCGCCGCCGGATGGTTGATCGGGCGCCAGACGTTAATGAACGCGAACGGCGCATCGGCCTCATCTTCGCCCAACAGGTCGTTCACGCGGCGATGCGCGGAGGCGGGTGTGTAATCATTGTGCACGCGCGTCGATGGCTGGCGCGGTGAATCTGGCGCGCGCCGCCGCAACGTGTGATCGAAGACGTGCACGTGGGCCGCGCCCGTCGCCGCTTTGACGATCGCCGCCGCTTCCGCGCGGCCGGTAGTCGCGACCTTGTCTTCATCCCAAAAATCGGTGACCGCCGATTGGTGTGACACCAGCGCGAAGCCGCGCCTGTCCAAATTCGGCGCCAGTGCGCGTGCATCGTTCATGATCACCCGATGCGGCGAGTAGGTCGCCGTGAACGCACCGGTGGCCACGCTTTCGAAATTGACGCTGGGGCGCGCGCGGCCGGGATCAAGATAGAGCACCGAGCCGGTGGTGGTGTTGCTCTTCGGCCAAGGCGGCAGGACATCTTGAAGCATGATGGTTTTCCTTCGCGGGCTTTACGCCCTTGCACGCGAAGGTGGGTCCAGATGCCGGCCGGCACGAACGATAAGGTCTCCTCGGCGTTGTGAGCGGCTTTCACATCTTGGTGGGACACGATTGACGGCGCGCGACTCGGTATAAGGGCTGCGGCGCGGCGGAGATCACCCCATGACCCGGAAGCTCGCGGCGGAATTCATCGGCACATTTACGTTGGTGCTCATCGGCTGCGGTTCGGCGGTGCTCGCCGGCTTCGGCATCATCGGCCAAGAGGGCATCGCCTGGGCCTTCGGCCTCGCCATCGTGGCCATGGCCTACGGCATCGGTCCCGTCTCCGGCTGTCACGTCAATCCGGCCGTGAGCTTCGGCACTTGGATCGCTGGGCGTATGCCGACCGCTGAAATGCTCGGGTATTGGGTCGCGCAATGCGCCGGCGCGATCGTCGGCGCCGGGGTGCTTTTGGTGATCGCGTCAGGCGGCCCGAACTTCTCGTTGGCGCAGCACGGCCTCGGGCAAAACGGCTACGGCCTCGGCCACTCGCCGGGCGACTTCAACTTGCTTTCGTGCGCCGTGTTCGAAGTGGTTGCGACCTTCATCTTCGTTACCACCATCCTCGGCGTCACCCAGAAGAACGCGCCGCAGCAACTCGCCGGATTGGCGATTGGCCTGACGCTGACGGCGATTCACATTGTCGGCATCCAAGTCACCGGCGTATCCGTGAACCCGGCCCGCTCGCTGGGGCCGGCGTTTTGGGTGCTCGGCGACGCGATCGGCCAACTTTGGCTCTTCATCGCCGCGCCGATGGTAGGAGCGGCGCTCGCAGGATGCGCGTTCAGAGTGAAGCTGTTCAGCGAGGACGATTAAAGCCAGTCAGCGGCACGCTGGTCGTCGCTCTCTTTGCACTGCTCACCTACCTCTACTATCCAACGCCGCCGCCCAACGTGCCGCAGCCCACCAGCGATGACTGCCTGCTGCTGCACATGTGGTCGAACGGCTATCACAGCGATCTCGGCGTGCCCGCGGAAGTGTTTCCAGAAGATCACCCGCTGCGCCGCATGTTTCCCAATGCATCCTCGTTTCTGATCGGCTGGGGTGACGAGAAATTCTATCAGTCTGACGGCACAAACCTCTGGCTCGGGCTCGACGCTCTCATTCCGCCAAGCCCAAGCGTCATGCACGTCGCCTACAACGCCGCTGCATCCTCCGCGTATCTCGGCCCCAATGATGACGCGCCGATCGCTGTCTCGCGCGAAGGCGCTCTTGAACTCGAGCACTACATCGATCGCGCGCTGGTCCTCGATGCGCAGGGCAACCCCATCATCGTCGCGCCCGGCAAAGTCATCGGCCGTTCCGAATTCCTCCGCACCCGCGGCTCCTTCCACTTGTTCAACGTCTGCAATCAATGGCTCGCCCGCGCGCTCCGCGCTGCCGGCGTCGACGTCAACGCCCGCGCCGCCTGGCTGGCCGGCGGCCTGATCGACCAGGTGCACCGCGCCGACCGCGCCGCTTGCCCGGCGTAGGAGAAGCGCCCGAGTCAGCCCATATTGGCTCTGCAATGAGCGCCCAGCCCGCCCCGAAGCCAGTAGGCTCGCCCAGCCAGGCCGACATCGCCTATCTCGGCCTGCTCCAAGACATCCTCGACCACGGCGTCGACCGCGGCGACCGCACCGGCACCGGCACGCGCGGCGTCTTCGGACGCCAACTCCGCTTCGATCTCAGCGAGGGCTTCCCGCTGCTCACCACGAAGAAGGTGCACCTGAAGAGCATCATCCTCGAACTGCTCTGGTTCCTGCGCGGTGACAGCAATGTGCGTTGGCTGCAGGAACAGGGCGTCACGATCTGGGATGAGTGGGCCAACGAAGAGGGCGAACTCGGCCCCGTCTACGGCAAGCAATGGCGCTCTTGGGAAACCAAAGACGGCCGCGTCATCGATCAGATCGCCAACGTCGTCCACGCCATCAAGACCAACCCAAACTCACGCCGCCACATCGTGTCGGCCTGGAATCCGGCCGAAGTGGATCAGATGGCGCTGCCGCCGTGCCATTGCCTCTTCCAGTTTTTCGTCGCCGACGGAAAACTCAGCTGCCAACTCTACCAGCGCAGCGCCGACGTCTTCCTTGGCGTCCCGTTCAACATCGCCAGCTACGCGCTACTGACGCAACTGATGGCGCAAGTGACAGGGCTGAGGCCCGGCGAGTTCGTCCACACCTTCGGCGACGCGCACCTCTACATGAACCACTTCGAGCAAGCCAAAGAGCAGCTCGCGCGTGCGCCATACCCAGCTCCGACAATGCGGATCAACCCCGCCCGCGAAGACATCTTCGCGTTCGAGTACGGGGACTTCACGCTCGAAAACTACGTCGCGCACAAGACAATCAAGGCGCCGATCGCGGTATAGCGTCGTTCTGGGTACGGTGGCGCAGCGCGCTAAACCGCCGCCACATCCGGCGCAGTCATCTGCATTCCCGCCAACTCGCCGCGCACAGCCTCCGCACTGGAGCGCTCAATCTTCAGCGGGTTCTGCACCACACCCATCCCCATGCTGAGCTTCATCACCACGATCTCGCCGTCCGTGCAGGTGAACGCCAGTTCGCTCGCTTTAGTCTGTCCCGCCAAGCCGCCGCCAAACGAGGCGCGCAGCGTGTGCGCGCCAGGCGCCACATCGACGCGCGTGAAGCGCGGGCTTTTCAGCTGCGCCACTTCGCGCCCGTCGACCGCCAAATTCATCCCCGCCAGTTTGCCAACGAACCCCGTGCGCACGAGATAAAGCGCCGCCTTGCCCGGCGTCGGCGCAAACGACAGCGCTCGCTGTTTCGCTTCCGCACCCGCAGCGGCGGTGCTGCGATTGCCGGAGAGGTTGAAGAAAATGATGGTGACGACGACGCCCAGGCCAATGCCGGCAATCAGCCCAATATTGTCCGGTTTCTCGCCGCCGGCCGCACTGATGGCGCTCAACAAAAAATTGACCGCGAACGCGGTGACGAAGCCAGCGATGGCGGGAACGAGGAATTTCTGCATTGCGCTTCTCTAGCTGCGAACCCTCTCCCCCGAAATGGGGGAGAGGGCAGGGTGAGGGGACAGCGCAGGTCTTTCAAGCAAGTGCGCTCCACCCTCACCCCAACCCTCTCCCTCCCAAAAGAGGGAGAGGGAGTCTAAGAAGCACACGTGACTCATCCCAAACTCACCCTGGTTGTCGCAATCGCGAAGAACGGCGTCATCGGCCGCGACGGCGCGCTGCCCTGGCGGCTCTCGTCCGACCTCAAGCGCTTCAAAGCCGCGACCATCGGCAAGCCCGTGCTGATGGGCCGCAAGACTTGGGAGAGCTTGCCCAAGCGCCCGCTGATCGGCCGCCCCAACCTCGTGCTCTCACGCGATCCAAACTTCCGCGCCGAGGGCGGTTGGAATTTCACCAAGCTCGACGCACTCATCGCCGCCGGTCGCGCCATGGCTGAAGAAGCGCACGTGGACGAAGTCTGCGTCATCGGCGGTGCGCATCTGTTCGAAGCGACGCTGCCGCTCGCCGACCGCGTCGTGCTTACCGAAGTGAACCTCGAACCAGCCGGCGACACGCACTTCAGCATCGACCGCAGCGTCTGGCGCGAAATCTCCCACGAAGACGTAGCTGCTGGCCCAAACGACGACGCCGATTTCGCCGTGCGCGTGCTGGAACGCGCCTAACTCCGGAGCGACGCCGTCGCCGCGAGCGCCGCTTTGAGAAACTGCGTCTGACTTCGCGCCGAGAACGCTTCAAAGCCATGGTCGGCAAGAGCGCGCCGCGCATCGTCGTCCGCAAGCAAGCGCAAGCATCGGCTCGCCAAGTCTTCGTACCGCGCGAAAGCGATGCCTCCATCGTACTGACGCTCAACCTCCGGCTCCGAACCAAGCTCCGACACGACGCAAAGCCGGTTTGCGAGCAGATACGAGCAGCGCACGATCTCGAACACCTTGGCGGCGTAGAAGTGGATGTTGAGCACGATCTTGGCGCGTGCATAGACAGCGTCGCGCTCAGCGCCATAGAGGTTGAACCCCGGGAAGACCTTTTTCCCTTGGTCTTGCAACGCTTTCAGCACGTCGAAGCGGCGATCGTTGATGGATCCTACAAAGGCTACGTCGATCTCGCGGTTCGGCGCTGGCGCGATGCGCGTGAGCGCCGGCATGTAGCCAATTTCGCACAACGCCGCCTGCACGCCATGCTCGGCCAAGTACGTGATATTCTTCTTGCTAAAATCCCACACCGGGTAACGGCGAAGCAGATCGACGTAGCCGGGTGTCACCCACGGACAATCCGGCCCCAATTGCTCGAGATTGTAGAGAATGCAATGGGCCGGAAGAGGCGTCGCCGGCCTGATCAAATTGGCGCCGAGCGCGATGGCCGTGCCGCGCGCGTCCGCCGCGTCAGTCACGATCGGCGCATCATATCCGAGTTCGGAAAAGGCTTCCCGCAGCCCAAGCGCGATCTCTTCGAAGCAACGGCTATGAATGTAGCCGGGCGGTGTAACGATCCAAATGCAATAGTCTTTGGCCATTGCGCGCGGCTATGGCAGCGGGCGGTGCTTGCCGCAAGGTCGCGTTCCATTCCCGCTAGTCGACGTGTGCCGAGTTCGCGTAGGCTTAGCGCCATGAGCAATTTCGAAGTTCTCGCCGAAGGCCTGCAATTTCCCGAAGGCCCGATCGCCATGCCCGACGGCTCGGTGATCCTTGTTGAGATCAAGCGCGGCACGCTCTCGCGCGTGCATAAAGGCAAGATCGAAGTGATTGCCGATCTCGGCGGCGGCCCCAACGGCGCGGCCTTCGGCCCGGACGGCGCGGTTTACATCTGCAACAATGGCGGCTTCTCGTGGCACGAGATCCAAGGCTTGCTGATCCCAGGCAACGCCGCCAAGGATTACACCACCGGCCGCATTGAACGCGTCGACATCAACACCGGCAAATTCGAGCGCCTCTACGACAAGATCGGCGAGAACAGGTTGTCCGGCCCCAACGATATCGTCTTCGAAAAATCCGGCGCCTTCTGGTTCACCGATCTCGGCAAGAACTGGCCGCGCTCACAAGATCGCGGCGGCTTGTATTGGGCCAAGACCGATGGCTCAGCGTTGAAAGAAGCGTCCTACGGCCATATCGGCCTCAACGGCGTTGGCCTCTCGCCCGATGAGAAGGTCGTCTACGCGGCCGAGACCGAAAGCGGCAAACTGTTCGCCTTCGACATCACCGCGCCCGGCGAAGTGGCACAAAGCCCGTTCGGCGGCCCGGCAGGGCGCTGCGTCGCCGTGCAACCCTATCACTGCTTCTTCGACAGCCTCGCCGTGCAAGCCAATGGTGATGTCTGCGTCGCCACCATCCTCAACGGCGGCATCACCACCATCACCCCGGCTGGCGCCTCCACGCACACGCCGCTCCCTGATCTCATCACCACCAATATCTGCTTCGGCGGCGCCGACATGCGCGACGCCTACATCACGCTCTCCACCACCGGCAAACTGATCAAGACGCGTTGGCCAGAGCCAGGATTGAAACTCAACTTCGCACCGTACTGAGGCGCACATGATCATCGTCCATCACCTCAATGAATCCCGCTCGCAGCGCATTCTCTGGCTGCTCGAGGAACTCGGTACGCCCTACGAAGTGAAGAACTACGAGCGCAACGCGCAAACCCGCCTGGCGCCGCCTGAGCTGAAAGCCATCCACCCGCTCGGAAAATCGCCCGTCGTGGAGATCGACGGCAAAGTGCTCGGCGAAAGCGGCGCCATTGTCGAATATCTCGCCGAGCGCGAAGATGGCGGCAAACTCGCGGTCGCGCCGGGCGATCCAGCGCGCGCTGACTATCTCTATTGGCTGCACTTCGCCGAAGGCTCGGCGATGCTACCGCTCTTGCTGAAGCTTTATGTCGGCATGCTGGGCGAGGCGGGCGCCCCACTGATGCAGATGCGCATCGACCCCGAAATCGACAATCACCTCGCCCACGCCAATGCCTCGCTCGGCGCCAACAACTATTTCGTCGCCAATCGGTTCACCGCCGCCGACATCGAAATGAGTTTTGTGCTCGACGCGGCCAAAATGCGCGGCGGCTTGGAGCGTTATCCCAACCTGATGCGCGCCCGCGCAGCGCTGCAGGCACGTCCGGCCTGGCAACGTGCGCTGGAACGCGGCGGCGAGTACAAAATGGGTCAGTAGTCAGTAGTGAGTGGTCAGTGGTCAGTGGTCAGTTGGAACATGGATGTGTGCGAACGCGCCACTATTGACTACTGACTACTGACCACTGACTCTCTCACGCATGCATTCACGCGATTGTAAAATTGTCGCGACCATGGGTCCGGCGAGCGATCCGCCGGAGCGGCTGCTCATGCTGCTGCAAGCCGGCGTCGATTGTTTCCGGCTCAATTTCAGCCACGGCGCTCGCGAGGATCACGCGCGCCGTATGGCCTCGATCCGCGAAGCCGAAACCAAGATCGGTCGCCCTGTCGGCGTGTTCGCCGATTTGCAAGGCCCGAAGATCCGCGTCGGCATGTTCAAGGACGGCCAAGTCACGCTGAAATACGGCGAGATCGTCACGCTCGAAGGCTCGAACGAACCCGGCGAGCAGGGCATTATTCGCCTGCCGCACCCCGAGCTCGTCGGTGCGCTCGAAGTCGGCGACATCTTGAAGCTCGACGACGGCAAGATGCAGCTCACCGTCACCGAACGCACCGGCGCGCTGTTGAAAGCCCGCGTCGATTTCGGCGGCGTGTTGAAGAACCAGAAGGGCGTCAACGTCCCCACGCGCCGCATCCCGATCTCGGCGCTGACCGACAAGGACAAAGAGGACCTGAAATACGCTCTCGAGCTCGGCGTCGACTACATCGCGCTCTCGTTCGTGCAGCATCCCGACGACGTCAAAGAAGCCCGCGACCTGATCGGCGACCGCGCCGGCATCATTTCCAAGATTGAAAAGCCCTCCGCGCTCGCCGAGATCGAACAGATCGTCGAAGTCTCCGACGCCGTCATGGTCGCCCGCGGTGATCTCGGCGTGGAACTGCCGCCCGAACAAGTGCCGATCGCGCAGCGCAAGATCATCCGCGCCGCCCGCGCCGCCGGCCGCCCGGTGATTGTCGCCACGCACATGCTCGAAAGCATGGTCGATGCGCCGACGCCCACGCGCGCCGAAGCCTCCGACGTCGCCACTGCCGTCTATCAAGGCGCAGACGCCGTGATGCTCTCCGCCGAAAGCGCCGTCGGCCGCCATCCGCAGTCGGCCGTCGCCATTATGGATCGCATCATTCGCGCCGTGGAAGACGACGCCGAATATTGGGCAAGCCTGCCGCGCGATATGACGCCGCCGCAAGCCACCACCGCCGACGCTATCGCGCTCAGCGCTCGCAACATCGCCGACGTCATCGGCTGCTCCGCTGTCGTTGCTTTCACAGCGACTGGCTCAACCGCCTATCGCGTCGCCCGCGAACGCCCGCGCTGCGGCGTCATCGGCTTGACGCCCGTGCTCGCCACCGCGCGCCGCCTCACTTTGGTGTGGGGCACGCGCGCCAAAGTCAGCGAAGAGATCAACAGCGTCGAAGAAATGGTCGACAGTGCGGACGCCGCCGTCCGCGCGCTCGGCATCGCCGGCCCCGGCGACCGCGTCGCCATTATCGCCGGCATCCCTTTCGGCCGCGCCGGCAAGACCAACACGATACGAGTGCTCAGGCTCGAATAGCTAGAACCCGTACCGCGTCAGCACATCGCCATATTGCTTGCGGATCGCTGCATCGCGGAACGGGAACGCGCGGAAGAAGTCGTCCCGCGACAAGCTCGGATCGCGCACATGCGCCATCTTTGCGCATTCCTGCGCGCGCGCGTCGTTGCCATTGAGCGCGTGCGCAATGGTGGCGATCACCGGAATGAGCACGTGCGCGCCGGGCGAGCGCAGCGCCTTGTCCGCCCAGTCGGCGCTTTCCGCCGTTTGCCCGCGCACCAAGTGCGAGAATGAGCGCGACGCCATCATCGCATAGAGCAGCGGATCGAGCGGCGAGAGCGCCATCGCCACGTCCGCGTGGTCCTGGCCGCTATCGCCCATGCCCAGAAACGGATCGGTAAAGGCGCGCGCGTAGCGCCCTTGCGCATAGTTCGGGTTTAGCGTGTTGGCGCGATCTAGCCACGGCAGGCTGCTCTCCAGATCGCCGCGCAGCCAGAACGAGCGCCCCATGGTGAAATTGCCGAACGGATCGAGCGGATCGTGCTCAAGCGAAAGCTCCGCATAACGCCGCGCATCGGTCGCCGCGGCATCGATGTTCGGTGTGTAATGCAGGAACGCGTCCTGGAAGCGCGTGAACGACAGTCCCGCATAGGCGCGCGCGAATGTCGGTTCTAACGCGACGGCGCGTTGGAAAAGCGTGGTCGCCGCGTCGTTGTCGCTTTTGTTGAAGCGATAAGCGTGCTGCAGGCCCAAATGATAAGCCGACCACGCATCGAGCTGTTCCGGCGGCTTCCAGCGCGCACGCCGCGCCTCGTTGAGCGGGATCTGCAATTCAAGCGCGTTGATGATGGCGCGTACGATCTCTTCGCGCACGTCATGCACGCCGCCGACATCCACCCGGAACGTCTCGCCCCAGATGACGCCGCTGTCGTGCGTGTCGGCCAGCTCCACGCCGATGGTCAGCATCGAACCTTGCACTTCGACCACGCCGGAGAGGCAATAGCGCACGTTCAGCGCCGTGCGGATCTCTGAAAGGTCCGCCACCGGATTACGAAAGCGGAAAGACGATCCCCGCGCGATCACGAACAGCCACCGCAATCGCGATAAGTGCGAGATCAGCTCGTCCGGCAACGCATCGGCAATCGTCGCGTAGGGGCCCGCCACACCCACCAGCCGGAAGGGCAACACCGCAATCGTTGGCCGCAACAGATCAAGCGTCGAAACCGGCTCGATCCCCGGCGCACTCTGCGGTTCGAGCACTTCAATGCTCGTCGCCCGCGGCGCGCCCTTCACGACGTCGGCGACAAACCGAAAGCCAACCCGGTGCATGGTGCGGATGAAGCGTTGCGAAACCCCGTCATCACCCAGCGCTTGGCGCGCCGATTTGATGCGGCTGGACACGGCGCTGTCGCTGACAATGCGCCCGTCCCAGATCTTCTCGACAATTTCGTCCTTGGTGACCACGCGGTCGCGGTTCTCGACCAGGTACACCAGCAGCGCGAACACCTGTGGCTCCAACGCAATCACGCCGCCGTCGCCGCGAAGCTCGAGCTTCTCGGTGTCCAGCTCGAACTGATCGAACCGATAAATCATCGTGGGGTAGTATAGCATGGCTCAGGGAAATCTCCGGAATTCCTCCAAGCCGTCTCCAAGGCTTTAGAGGCCGCGTGACCTAGGGTTTGGTCACGCCGGGCGCTGGACTTGGCGAAGATTTGGAGAAACCCACGTGCCGCTGGTCACAATCGAAGTCATCAAGGACGTTTTCACCCCCAACCAGAAGCGCGACCTGATCGAAAAGGTCACCAACGCCGTTGTCGCCGTGGAAGGCGAGGCGCTGCGCGCGGTTACGTGGGTGCGCGTCCAGGAAATCCAACAAGGTGATTGGGGCATTGGCGGCAAAACGCTGACCGCCGCAGACGTTCACGCGCTGGCTTCCAACAAGGCCGCGTGAGTGAAGGCCGCCCCGGAGTTTCCTCCCAACTGCCGCTCCGGGGCGGCCATTTCCTTTGTATTTGCCGCTGCTACCGGCTGGAGATTACCCGCAATGACACACGCTTCTGAAAGCATGCCGACGCGGTCCTCGACCGGAATTGCCGGCATGATCTATGGCGCGCTTTGCTATTCATTTTTCCTGATCACGTTTTTGTATGTGATTGGATTTCTGGCCGACCTGCCGATTTTGCCGAAAACGGTTGATCGCGCCGCGGCGTTTACGCCACCGTTGATGGCGGTTTTGATCAACGGCGCGCTGCTGACGCTGTTTGCGGTTCAGCACAGCGTCATGGCCCGTCCTGCCTTCAAGCGGGCGTGGACGAGGATCGTCCCAGCCTCGCTCGAGCGCAGCACTTACGTGCTGTTCGCGACACTCGCAGTGTCGCTACTCATCTGGCAGTGGCGGCCGGTCACCGACACAGTGTGGAGCGTGACATCGCCCGCGGCGATCGTCGCGCTTTACGCGTTGCAGGCGCTCGGCTGGGCCGTGCTGCTGCTCGCCACCTTCCTGATCAACCACTTCGAATTGTTCGGGCTTCGCCAAGTGTTCGCCTCGATGCTCGGCCGCGCTATTCCCGAAACCCAGTTCCACACACCGCTGCTCTACAAGCATGTGCGCCATCCGCTGTACCTTGGCTTCGTCATCGCTTTCTGGTCCGCGCCGCATATGAGTGTCGGCCATCTCCTCTTCGCCATTGGCGGGACAGGATACATCCTCGTCGGCATCTTCTTCGAGGAGCGCGATCTGGTTGCGCACTTCGGTCAGAAGTATCGCGACTACCAAAAGCGCGTGCCCATGCTGCTGCCATTCGGCGCCAAGAAGAGCTGAGGCCCAAAGAAAATCCGGCGGCGCCATGAAGCGTCGCCGGATTCGTCTTTAGCTCACAACCGCCGCACCATTGGCGCGCGCGCCGCTCGCTTCATTCAGCGGCACGTCAAGCTTCTCCGACAACAGCGTCGTCATCAAAGCCTGCAACAGCGAGCCGCCCGCATTGCCTTCCGCGCCGGTGATGTTCACCTTCGGCACCACGTCCACGCCGGATTTCTCCAGCGCTTCCGCGAAGCGCTCAGCAATCTGACGCGCCAGCTGATAGCGCGCGCCACCAGAAGCCGTGACCTGAGCGTCGATGGCCTGCGCTTGCGCCAGACCCACCTTGCTCACACGTTCCGCTTCAGCGCCTGCAAGCGCCACCACCTTGCGCGCTTCACCTTCACCCAACATGCGAATGCGGTCAGCATCAGCCTGCGCCAGCGTCCGCGTCTGATCCGCATTCTGCGTCGCCCGCGCCAAGCTCGCGCGGCCCTCGTTTTCCTGCACCTGGATCGAGAGCTCAGACTGCGTGATCGCCGTCTGCTGCTGCGCTTTGGCTTCCGCCTCACGCAACTCACGCTCCTTCTGCGCCGCCAAGCGTTGCCGCTCGTAGGTGCCGACTTGTTCGTCGGCGATCTGGCGTTCGCGCAGCTGCGTCAGGATGCGCTCGATCTGCACATCGCCTTCGTCGCTCGCCGCCGGCGTGCCGATCAGCACTTCCTGCAGCTCCAGATTATAGAGCCCGAACTTCGCTTTCATATCTTGCGAAGAGGCGTTCTGGATCTCGGCGCGCTGCTGGATCAGTTCGATCAGCGTCCGGGTCTGCGCGATGTTCTTGAAGTAGGCCGAGACCATCGGGTCGAGAGTCTGCTCGACCAATCGTTTCACGTCGCCGAAGCGCTGCACCACCAGCGGCGCCTTCCGGTAGTCGATGTGCACCACCACCGAGAGCGGCAGCGAGGGCTCGAACGCGTCGCGGGTGATCAGCGACACTTCTGCCAGATTTTCATCCAGCTTGTGCGAACCATGCTCATCCGACTCCCACTTCAGAATGAAGTTGGTGGTCGGCACCATCAGCACTTTACCGGCGTAGGTATTGAACGCGTACTTGCCCGGCAACAGCGGCTGACGCCACACACCGCGCTCGCCACGCTCCACCAATTCGCCGTGGCCGTACGAGTCGCCCGTCGTGTCTTCACCGGTCTCACCCGTGTACGACACCACAACGCCCACGGTGCCGACCTCAACCGTCGTCTTCGGCAGCCGCTCCACCGTCGCGAACAGGCGGTTCAGGAAGTACGTGCCTTCCACCAGCACTTGCAGCTGACGCCCACGCCGGCCGCCGGCCGCCAGGAATTTCTCAGAATCCTGGAAGTTGTTGTGGAAGGTCGCCGCGTCCGACGCGTTGGTGCCAACCGTTGGCGCGATGATTTCGCCGTGCGCCAGGCCGGGGCCGTCGTGCACCGTGACCACGCCGATGTGGTCCTCGCTGTCGCGGATGACGATCGGCTCAAAGCCACCGCGTTCTTCGATCACGCGCGACATCTCGTTCATCAGCGCCGTTTCCGCCGGATCGAGCTTCAGTGCGTAGGGGCGATCCTTGGTCACCACCACGAACTGCGCCAGGTTGATGGCGTAGGCGCCCTCACGCAGCACCGTGCGCTGCGGACCCTTCTGGCCGCCGTCACGCAAGAAGCCGCGCGCATCCTGAAAATCCACGCCGTTGGCGTTCGACGCCAGCGTTTGGCCCGCGTCGAGCGGGCGCCCGTCACGTGCGAAGATGTAGCCAATCCGCCCCTGCGGAATGGTCACCAGCGGCTGGATGTGCAGCCGGTACTGAAACGGGAAGAGGATGTGCACGCCGCCGCGCAGCACATCCGGCTGATAGCCTGCTTCGCCGTTCAAAGCGATCAGGCCTGACTTCACTGAGCCCTTCGGGCTCCAGAGCTTTTCGACGATGGCGATGCGGTTGTTAGCGATGTAGCGAATAGAGCTGGACAGAAGCACGAGCACCGCCACGGCGAGCGCCAGCACAACAATCGAACTGTACATCTTGAAAGCGTTCCTTGCTCCGACGTCAGCGCGCGAAACAGCGCGCGACGATCATGTGATGTGTCGCAAGGGCGCCGCTTAGTGGTTGAGTGCGAAAAAATTCAATTTTGTTTCTTGACAGAGCCGCGACTACACTCTGCAGCAGAGGCGGAGTTGCGAATGAGTGACAACACGATTCCGGAAGCGATCGCCACGTCGCTGGTCACTTCGTCCGCCTACGCCTCAAACGAAATCTTCGACGCTTACGCCTGGTTGCGCGCCAACAATCCGCTCGGCGTCGCCAAGGCTGAGGGCTTCGACCCGTTTTGGGCCGTTACCAAGCACGCCGACATCCTAGAGATCAGCCGCAACAACGGGCTCTTCCCCAGCGCCGTACGCGCCACCACGCTCACCAACCAGGAAGCCGACGCCCGCGCCCGCGCCATCACCGGCACGCCCCATCTCGTGCGCTCGCTCGTGCAGATGGATGAGCCCGATCACATGAAGTACCGGCTGCTCACCCAAGCCTGGTTCATGCCGCAGAGCGTGAAGAAGCGCGAAGCCGACATTCGCGCGCTCGCCAAGGAAGCTACCGCGCATTTCGTCTCGCTGCCTGGCCAGTGCGATTTCGTGAAGGACGTGGCGCTCCACTATCCGCTGAAAGTGGTGATGAACATTCTGGGCGTGCCGAGCGAAGACTTGCCGCGCATGCTGCGCCTCACCCAAGAGCTGTTCGGCGCCAGCGATCCCGACACTCAACGCTTCCAGGCCGCGCTCACCACCGAACAATACGTGCAGCTGCTCATGGCGGTGCTGCAAGACTTCACCGACTATTTCGGCGCCATCAGCGCCGACCGCCGTGCCCATCCGCGCGACGATCTCGCCACGCTCATCGCCAACGCCGAGGTCAACGGCGCGCCGCTGCCGCCGTTCGAAGCCACCGGCTATTACACCATCGTCGCCACTGCCGGCCACGACACCACCTCATCCTCCACCGCCTGCGCCATGTGGGCGCTGGCCACCCAACCCGGCTTGCTCGAGCGCGTGCGCGCCGATCCCGCGCTTATTCCCAACCTGATCGAAGAATCCATCCGCTGGGCGACGCCGGTGAAAACCTTCATGCGCTCCGCCAGCGCCGACACCGAACTGCGCGGCCGCCAAATCAAAGAGGGCGATTGGCTGATGCTCTGCTACGCCTCCGGCAATCGCGACGAAGATGTGTTTCCGCACGCCGACACGTTCGACATCGACCGCACCCCCAACCGCCAACTCGCCTTCGGCATGGGCGCCCATCTCTGCCTCGGCCAGCACCTCGCGCGGATGGAAATGCGCATCCTCTACGAAGAGCTGCTCCCCAAACTCAGAAGCGTAAAACTCGCCGGCGAACCCCGCATGACCGAAAGCTATTTCGTGAATGGGCTAAAAGCGCTGCCGATCAAGTTTGAGTTGGCGTGAGCGGTGAGTGTTGAGATAACGCGTTCACCAGAAAACGGGTCTTGTAGAATGCGCGACGTCGACCTTCTCGGGCTTCAACCACATGAGCTGACTGAGTCCGAGGCGCTGGAGTTACTCGACAATTTTCGCGCAGTAGAGTCTTTGGCCTTTGAACGAGGCGACGCCTCTCTCGATGACATTGAATTGGATTACAGCCCCGAGTCGGTCTGCGCGTATCTAGGTAAGGCAGTTGAGAGAATGAGATTTCGCGAAGGAAAGGCAGGCGCGGACTCTACGCTGGATGCGACGGGTGCAGTTTGGCTCGGACGAGCCGCTTTCTATTTTGGCGAATCCTTAGTGCGCGGGTCAAATCATCTGCACTGGGGAATCGGCTCGCAGGATACGCCGTTCCAAAACATGCCCGTGGTGAAGGGATTTCGCCACGAATTGGAAGCGAGCGTAGTCTCGATTGTTAAGAACCTTGCGATCAGCATCAACCTTGATCGGGAGCCAGTAGGGATCATCCGGCGCGCAATCGAGACCTGGCGCGACTTTGAGAACGAGTGAACACACTCCCTCTACGCGCTAACAGCCTCCGCCTCGGCGATCGCCTTGTGCCAGCTGCGGAAGAACAGCCACATGAACAACAGCGCCGCCGGCATCGCGCTCACCGCCAGCCACATCTCCGCCAGCGGCGACACCATGCCGTGACTGTCTGCCCAACCCGCAGCGGCATAGAAAGGTATGCCCAGGTACAGCACCAGCAGCGGCCCAAACGGTTTGGTGATGCGCGCAAACGGCGCCAGTTCGCGGTCCGCGATCGCTGCGCGCACCTGCACGTGCGTCGTGATCAGCGACATGAAGAGGTAAAAGCTCGCATAATAGAGCCACGGCCAAATCTCGCGCAGACCGACGAGCGAGTTGCCGATCAGCAGCGGCACTGGCGCCATGAACACGATAAACGAATCGTCGAGCGTGGGAATCCGCAACCGCGCGATGCCGATATAGGCCAGAAACACCCAGCAGTTTAGCGCGTTGGCGCCCATCGCGAAGACCTGGCCCCAGGTGCGAAGTGTGCTGATGTTGAGCGGCCAAAGCGTCATGCGCCCGCGCGCTTCCGATACGAGATCGGCGAACACCAATCCGATCAGCACGCTCAGCAGCGTGATGAACAGACTGGGGAATTGCTGTTTGATCCGGTCTTCCAGGCCCACGTCGCCCTCCCAAATGGACTCGCCCGGATACCATCCTAGCGAACCGGGTGGACTGGCGCGCGCCAATCCGACCGAGTCGCTCGCCGCGATTTCCTTGAGAACGCTGCCCCGCACCCCTCAAAAACCGTCGACACGGCGCCACCCAATTCGACAGGGTCGAAACCCACTTACACTGTCGCCCATGCGCTTTGTCCCCGAACCCATCACTCAGCATCGCCTCCAGCGGTTTCACCGCTGGGCGATGCTGTGGCTCACATGGTTCGCGGCGTTCCTAGATGCGGCGAGCGGCTTCGCGCCGCTCTCACCGCAAGCGCAGCGCGCCGCACACAATTGGCTTAACCGCATCGAGCGCGTGATCGTCAGCATCGTCATGCTGCGCGCCGCGCCGCGCGTCCGCACCATTCGCATGCGCCGCCACGGCGCAGCACCGAACCGCAGCAACGTGAGCCTTCGCCGCGCCGTCATGGGTTCATCCATGCGCCGCGCGTTGCGTCCCAAAGATCTGCGCCACCGCATCGCAGCGCTTACTCAAAATCTCGACGCGCTGATCGCGCGTGTGCTCAAGCGCCTGCCGTGCGGTCTCACCCGCCGCAGTCCGATCGTTACGCGTCCAGAAGCACGTACAGCGCTCGCGTGCATCGCGCCCTTCGCAGACGCACGCGCCGCCGACACCTCCTAACGCGCCTCAAATCCCACAGATCTGATCCAACGTCGCGAAACCCCATCGCGACGCCGCTAGCGCTGCGCCCACGCCCACCCCTATAAGCGACCGGTCTAGGGGAGGGCTCGATGATCTTAGCGGCGCTGCGCGGTTGGACCGCGACGCAGAGAAACGTGGTCATCGCCGCCTATCTCGGCTGGACCCTCGATGCGTTCGACTTCCTGATGCTGACGCTGATCACCAAAGACGTCGCCGACGAATTCCACGTCCCCGCGACAGCGTTGGGCTTGGTGATCACCGCAACCCTCGCGCTTCGTCCCGTCGGCGCCTTCATCTTCGGACGCCTGGCAGATCGCTTCGGCCGCCGTCCGATCCTGATGCTCAATGTGTTGACCTATTCAGCGCTCGCCTTCGCCTCAGCCTTCGCGCCCGACTACATGACCTTCCTCATTCTGCGGTGCCTCTTCGGCGTCGCCATGGGCGGCGAATGGGGCGTCGGCTCATCGCTCGCCATGGAGCACATGCGCCCAGAATCCCGCGGCATCGTTTCGGGTCTCCTGCAAACCGGCTACCCGACAGGCGGCCTGATCGCCGCCGCTGCAGCAGCCTTCTTCCTCCAAGATCACGGCTGGCGCTTCCTCGTCATGCTGAGTGCTGTCCCCGCGCTGCTCGTCGTCTTCATCCGCATGGGTGTCCCAGAATCTCCCAATTGGAAACGCGGCCAAACCCAAGCCGCAGCGCTGCAACCATCCTCAGTCGCCGCCGGCTTCCTAGGCATCGGCCTCGCCATTCTCGGCCAGCTCTCTTTGTTTACCACCGCGCTGAACGGATTAGCGGTTCCACCACTCGTCTCCATCGCAGCGACCATCGCCGGCATCGCCATCGCCGCGTTTTCGTTCGGACGAAAACATTTTGGTCTCGCGCTTTTCGCGATGATCCTGATGGCCGGATTCAATGCGTTGAGCCACGGCACCCAAGACTTCTATTCCAACTTCCTCCGCATCCAGCAGGGCTACAACGCCTCAACCGCAAGCACGATCATCGCCTTCGGCTCCCTCGGCGCCATATGCGGCGGCATCACGTCCGGTACGCTTTCCCAAATCATCGGCCGCCGCCGCATGATCACGATCGGCGCGCTTTTGGTGCTGCCGATGATCCCGATGTGGGCGTTCTTCTCACACACGCCGCTCATGTTCAGCGCCGCAGTCTTCGCGTTGCAATTCTGCGTGCAAGGCGCATGGGGCGTAGTGCCTGCGCATCTTAACGAAATCTCACCCGGAGACGTACGCGGCACATTCCCCGGTTTCGTCTACCAAGTCGGCAATCTGCTCAGCGCTGGTGTTCCCTACGGCCAAACTTTCCTCGTCGAGCATCACAATTGGCAATACGGCCAAGCCTTAGCGCTCGCCGCGGTGGGCGCAGCGCTCACGATTGCTATCTTGATCAATCTCGGCCCCGAGGGCCGTCACGTGGTCATGAGTGAAAATTCGGAATGACGTTCGGCCCAGATCCACGCGATCCGCATCCCATGAAGGCCGCCGCGCGCGTCGGTTTTCTGAGGCCGCTGGTGAAGGCCGAAAACGTCGAGATCGGCGAGTACACCTATTACGACGATCCCGACGGTCCCGAGCATTTCTACGAAAAGTGCGTGCTCTATCATTATCCGTTCGTCGGCGATTGGCTTCGTATCGGAAAATTCTGCGCGCTCGCGCATGGCGTGCGCTTTGTCATGAACGGCGCCAATCATGCCATGGGCGGCTTTTCGACCTATCCGTTCAATATCTTTGGCGCTGGCTGGGAAGCGGGTTTCGATCCCGCCGATTGGGCCAAGGAAAATCGCGGCGACACCATCGTCGAACACGATGTCTGGATCGGCGCCGACGTCACCGTAATGCCCGGCGTGCGAATTGGCTCAGGCGCGATCGTCGCGACGGAATCCGTCGTCGTGTCTGACGTACCTGCTTACGCCATCGTCGGCGGCAATCCGGCAAAGGTGATCAGGAAGCGCTTCGACGACGCCACCGTCGCGCGGCTCGTGGAAATCGCTTGGTGGAATTGGCCCGCCGACAAGATCACCCGTAATCTCGAAGCGTTGCGTCGTGCTGATCTCAAAGCGCTGGAGGCGGCGCGCTAGACGATGCGAATGCTTGGCGCCGTCTTGTTCAGCCGTTCGATATTCGAACGCGCCGCTTCGGCAATTTCGATGAACCGCTTCGAAACCGGATGAGACGCCTTCGTCGCCACCAATGGTTTCCCAGCATCACAACTTTCCCGCAGCGCCACATCGATCGGAATTTCTCCCAAAAACGGCTCGCCAGCCTGCAGCGCCGTGCGGCGTGCGCCGCCTTCGCCGAAAATGTACGAACGCGCGCCGTCCGGCGCCTCGAAATACGCCATGTTCTCGATGATCCCGAGAATGGGCGCGTGTGTCTTCTCGAACATCGCCAGCCCGCGCCGAACATCTGCCAGCGCCATCTCCTGTGGCGTCGAGACAATCACGGCGCCGGCCAACGGCACGCGTTGCACCAAGGTCAGCTGCACATCGCCAGTGCCGGGCGGCAGATCGAGGAGAAGCACATCGAGTTCGCCCCAAATCACATCGTCGATCATCTGTCGCACAGCGCTGGTCGCCATCGCGCCACGCCAGATCATCGGCGAAGCGGGATCGACCAGATAGCCGATGGACATCGTCTTCAGTCCAAACGCTTCGATTGGATTGATGGTCTTGTCCGGGCCCGGCGCCGGCTTCTGGCCGCCAATGCCAAGCAAGGTCGGCGCGGAAGGGCCGTAAACATCGAGATCGAGCAGTCCGACCTTCAAACCCAACGATGCAAACGCGCACGCCAAGTTCACCGCCACCGTGGATTTCCCGACGCCGCCTTTGGCGCTCGCCACCGCGATCACGTGCTTCACGCGCGCTATCCCGCCAGCCTTCGGCGCTTTACCTTCGTGCGCCGTCAACACCGCAATCACGCTCTTTACGCCTACCACCGCGCGCGCTTCTGCTTCCGCGCGATCGCGCAGCGGCACATATCGTTCCACGTCGCCGGCTGGCGCCTCGATCGTGAACGACACCGAGCCGTCCTCGCGCGCCTCCAGCCCGGTCACCCGTCCGGCGCGCATCAAGCCTTCGCCGCTCGCCGGATCGGCGATTGCGTCCAGGCGTTCGGCCACCTTGTCGCGCAGAAGCGCCAGTCTGGTGTTCATGCTTGATCCTTCGCCATTGGCCCGACATATCGGCCCAAGCGGGAACGTTACAAGCCAGAATGGCGATACCGCGCAGCGCCGGGCGGGACAGAATTTTCCGATGCCGAAAGACGATCAGCAGGGACAAGGCCCGTGGGGTGGAGGCCCGCGCCGCCCGTGGGGTGGCGGCCAACCCCCGTCGCAGCCGCCAGAGCGCGACCTTGAGGACATGCTGCGTGGCTGGCGTGAGCGCTTCCGCAGCGGCGGCAACGGCAACGGCGGCAAGGGCGGCGGCAAGGACGTCAAGCCATTCGATGGCGGACGTCTGAACTGGCGGGTGATTGCGCTGGTGCTGTTCGTCGGATGGCTGCTGAGCGGCGTCTATATCGTCAATGAAAGCGAGCGCGCCGTCGTCATGCGCTTCGGGGCCATTGCGCGCACGGTGGGCCCTGGCCTGCATGTGCATGCGCCGTGGCCGATTGAATCGCGCTCGGTGCGCAACGTCACCAATCTGCGCACGGTGCTGATCGGGTGTCGCGACGATGCCGGCGATTGCGATCGCGACGAGCCTGGCGAGAGCTTGATGGTCACCGGAGACCGCAACGTCGTCGAGATCCATTTCAAGGTGAACTACTCGATCAGTTCGCTGCCGGATTTCTTGTTCAACGTCGAGGATCCAGACGGCGTTGTCGGCCCCGTAGCCGAAAGCGCCATGCGTGAGATCATTGGCCAACGCCAACTCTCCGCGATCATGACCGCCAACCGTACCGCTGTCGGCCATGATGTCGGGCGTTTGATGCAGCAAATTTTGGATAGCTACCATTCCGGTATCCGCGTCGTGCAGATTCAGCTCCTCACTGTCGCGCCGCCACCTGAACTGATCGCCGCCTTCAACGACGTGGTGCAGGCGCGCCAAGATGCGGTCTCGGCACGCAACGTCGCCACCCGGTATGCCAACGAAGCCATCCCGCGCGCGCAAGGTGAAGCCGCGCAGATCGTTCAGAACGCCGAAGCGTACCGTTCTCGCGTCGTGCTTGAAGCGACGGGTGAAGCTGCGCGCTTTGAAGCAGTGAATGCTGAGTATCGGCGCGCTCCCCGGGTCACGCGCGACCGGCTCTATTTCGAAACCATGCAGCGCGTCTTTGCCGGCGCAAACACTGTCATCCTCGACAATCGCTCCGGCGGCATCACTTACATTCCGCTCGATTCCCTGCGCCGCAACGCCACGCCGGCGCAGCCTCAGCATCAACCGCAGCAAGGAGGCCCGCGATGAACCGTCCGTGGCTTCCGTTCGCGATCGTCGCCGCTCTGGTGCTGATCGTGTTTTTCAACACGATCTACATCGTCAATCCCGGCGAGCAGGCGATCGTGCTGCGCGTCGGCCAGTGGGTGCGCACGGTCAGCGCGCCGGGCCTCTATATCAAGACGCCGTTCACCGAGAGCACGGTGATCTATTCCAAGCGCAATCTCGGCCTGCAACTCGACAACATCGCTGAAATCGTCGCCGGCGATCAGGAGCGGCTTGAGGTCGACGCTTTCGTCCGCTGGCGCATCATCGATCCGCGCCGGTTCTATCAAAGCGCTGGAAACCAACGAGGGGGCGAGACACGGCTGCGCGCCTTCACCGAAGACGCCCTCCGCAACACGCTCGGTGACGCCACCACCAACCAGATCATCGCCGAACGCCGTGCTGCGCTCATGCAGGCTATCCGCACCGATCTGAACGCCACGGCGATCCCGGAGCTGGGCGTCCGCGTTGAAGATGTGCGCATCCGCAAGGCCGATCTGCCGCAAGCCACGCGCGACAGCGTCTATCAGCGCATGCGCACAGAGCGCGAGCAGGAAGCCGGACGCTACCGGGCGCAGGGCGACGGCGAAGCGCAGCGCATTCGCGCTGAGGCCGACCGCCAAGTCGTGGAAATCCGCGCCACGGCCCAGCAACAATCTGAAACCATCCAGGGCCAAGGCGACGCCGAACGCGCCCGCATTTTCGCCCGCGCTTACGGGCGCGATCCGGAATTCGCCGCGTTCTACCGGTCGATGCGCGCTTACGAAGCGGCGCTCGCCAACGGCACGCCGATCATCGTGCCGCCGGACAGCGATTTCTTCCGCTACATGCGCAACCGCAACGCCGGCGGACGCTGATCGAAATTCGCGGGATGGACTGCACGTGCGCCATTGCATGTGGCTTGGCCCTGGCTAGGGTTCGCCTCGTTTCCTGGCCGCCCGAGTCTTCATGCTTCGACCGCTTCTCTCCGCGTTTGCGCTTCTGACACTGACAGCGCCGGCACTCGCCCAATCGCGCATTCCGATGGAGGGGTTCGCCGACCTCGCCGAGCGGCTGACGCCGGCGGTTGTGAATATCGCCACCAGCCAGCGGGTAGATAACGGCGCCGAGACGCCGCGCTTTCCGCCCGGCTCACCGCTTGAGCGCTTCAACCAAGGGCTCGCGCAGAATTCGCAAGTCACCTCGCTGGGCTCCGGTTTCATTATCTCAGCCGACGGCGTGATCGTGACCAACAATCACGTCATCTCCGAAGCTGACACCATCGAAGTCATTCTGCAGAACAACCAACATCTGGCCGCCACCGTCGTCGGCCGCGATCCGGCGACCGACATTGCCGTCCTGCGCGTTCACCCGCGCGCGCCGCTGCCGTTTGTGCGCTTCGGCGACAGCGATGTGGCCCGCGTCGGCGATCTCGTGCTTGCCATCGGCAATCCGTTCGGCCTCGGCGGGTCGCTTTCGGTGGGCGTGGTCTCGGCGCGCAACCGGAATATCGACGCTGGCCGCTACGACGACTTCATCCAAACTGACGCCGCCATCAATCGCGGCAATTCCGGCGGCCCGCTGTTCAACGTCAATGGCGATGTCATTGGCATGAACACAGCGATTTTGTCGCCGAGCGGCGGCTCGGTCGGCATCGGCTTTGCGACGCCAACCTCGATCATCGCGCCGGTAGTCGGCCAGATCTTGCGCTACGGCGAAATCCGCCGCGGCTGGTTGGGCGTGCGTTTGTCCGACGTGGGCGACAGCGATGAAAGCCAACCAGGCGCCCTGATCACGCGCATCACGCCGAATGGTCCGGCTAGCGCGGCCGGATTGCGGGTCGGGGACGTGGTGCTCAAATTCGGCAGTCGCACCGTTCCCGATAGTCGAGCACTGACGCGAATGATCGGCGACGCGCAGATTGGTTCATCAGTGCCGATCGACATCGTGCGCAACGGCCGCCGCATGACCATTCCCACTACGATCCAGCGCCTACAGGAAAGCGGCAGCCAAACCCGCGCTTCCAACGACGACGAGGGTGGCGCGGCGCCGCGCGTGGATGGCGGCGCGCGTGGCGGACGCATTTTCGGCGTGTCGCTCAATGAACTCGATGCCGGCCTACGCGAAGAGTATCAGATCGATCCCAATATTCGTGGCCTCGTTGTGGTGGGCGCTGACATCGGCGGCGTGAACGACGGCGTGCTCCGCCCCGGCGACGTGATCGAAGCCATGGCGTTCCAGCACGTTGAGACCCTGAACGCCGCCCGCGCCATCGCGGGGCGCGCCTCGATTGGCGAACATTCCATCGTTGTGCGCGTCAATCGCGGCGGCGCGATTACCTATCGGCGCCTGCAAGCGCGGAGCGGCTGAGTAGGGCGCGGACGTCGTGCAAGTCGTCAAGCACATGCAATGCCTTGGCGCGCATCTCATCGTTGGGCGCCAACAAGTCCGGGATCATGATGGTCATGCAACCCGCTGCGTGCGCGGCGCGCACGCCGGCATGTGAGTCTTCCAAGGCCAGCACATCCATCGGCGCGACGCCAAGCGCGGCGCTGGCTTTGAGATATGGCTCCGGGTGCGGTTTGCCGTTGCTGCAATCGGCGCGCGTGACAACGGCTTTGAAGCGATCCGCGAGTCTGTAGGCCACGAAATGCCGTTCGACCCACGGCGGTCCCGATGAAGTTGCAAGCGCGTAGGGCATACGCAATTCGTCGAGCACATCGAACAACTCGACTGCACCTGGCTTCAGCGGCGCAGTGCGTTCCAGCAAGAACGCGCGATTGGCCGTGTGAAAATCTTCCAGGGGAAACGCGGCGCCCCAATAGCCGCGCAACTGAACGTCGTTGTCGTCGCGATTGAGGCCGACAAGCGAGAGGAATTGCGCATCGCTGAGCGCCACCCCGAACTGCGCGGATGTCGTCAGATAGGCCTCGCGCACCAACGCTTCGGAATCGATCAGCGTGCCGTCGAGATCGAAGACGACGGCCTTAGGCGCACGCGGCAGCTTCATGGTTCGAGATAGTCCGTGCAAGCGGGGAGTTCGATGTTTGGCGCATATGGCCCCGCCGCGGTCGGGCTGTAAGTGCGGCGGAAGGAGCAAATGGCGTCACTTGCCCACACCAGATCGGCGCGCGTCAGCGGCGGACGCGTGGTGGAGTCTGAGCCGCGCGTCACGCGGCCTGGATAACTCGCCGCAGCTGTCTCCAGCACAATATTTGGCGGCCCGCTCGTCACGGCTTCGTCCAATCGCACGCGCGAGACGAAACGATACTGATCTACACAGGCGCCGGCGCGGCGCTGTTCGTCGGCGGGGCTGAAGCAAGCGCGGATAGTGATGCTGCTGGAGAGTGGTAGGGTCGCGATAGCGGTTTCGCGCAGGCCAGAACTGCTCGTCGCAATCTTGTAGATGGTCACGCTGACGGCGGTACCGCCGCCGCCGGAATAGCCTTGCTCAGCACTCTGCGTCAGCCCGACATAAACATCACCGCTGCCCGCCGGCGCTGCATCGCGTGCGCGAATGATGAAGGGCCAAGCAGCGACAGCGCTATCGCCCTCAGCAGGCAAGCGGCGCGCGACGGCGCCACTGACGACACGCGGTTCGCTCTCGTCCGTCAGATCAAGGCACCAAGCACCATCAGCGCTGCACCACCGCGAGCCCTGCTGGGTTAGCGCTTCCATGCGATTGCCGGCGCCATCGCTCTGCGGCAGCTGCGCCGGTGCGAGCTGCGGCGGCGACGACTGCCCGGCCTGCGATGTAGCGGCAGGTCGCGCACAGGCGCCGAGCATCACAAGCGCTGCCAACAATATCGTTCTCATGTTGAAAACTCGCTCCGCCGGTAGCCCTGAAAGAACAGCGCCGTTTCTAGCGACGTGCGCTCGATGCGGGCTTGCGCTTCGGCCGCGACGATCGGCTTGGCGCGGTAGGCGATGCCGAGGCCGGCTGCTTTGATCATATCGAGATCGTTGGCGCCATCGCCGATGGCCAGGGCATCTGTTACGCCGATCCCTAGAGCCGTTGCCTCGCGCTGCAGCGTTTCGAGTTTGGCCTCGCGCCCAAGAATGGGACGCTGCACATCGCCGGTGAGCGCCTTGCCATCGTCCAGCAATGTGTTGGCGCGTTCGGAGTCGAATCCAGCCCCGGCTGCCACACGCGAGGTGAAAAAGCTGAAGCCGCCCGACACCAGCACACAACGCGCACCGTGCGCTTTCATCGTCGCCGCCAGCGTGTGCGCGCCAGGGCTCAGCCGAACGCGTTCATCGTAGCAGCGCTGCAAGTCGGCAAGCGGCAGTCCCTTGAGCTTCGCAACACGTTCGATCAGCGCCGGCTCGAACGCCAGCTCTCCGCGCATGGCGCGTTCGGTGATGGCGGCGATCTCCGGCTTGATGCCTGCGAGGTCCGCCAATTCGTCGATGCATTCCACTGTGATGATGGTGGAATCCATGTCGGCGATCAGCAGCTTCTTCTTGCGGTCGTCCACCGGCACCAGCGCCCAATCGACCGGTAGCTCAGCGACGGCAGCTGCTGCCTCCTGGCGCAAATCGCCGTCGACGCTTTCATAGATCCATTGCGCGCTCTCCCAGCCAGAGAGCACGTCCGGCGGCGGCAGTTTGCGCGACAACGCCACGCGCCCCAGCATCAGCAGCGCTTCGCGGTAAGCAGGCTTGTCGTCGGGCGGGGCGACGAAAACGAGGGCGTGGGCGGTCACAGCCGCTTTCTGCAAGAGTCTCGCCCTTTGCGCCAGCCAGGCTCGCACGCTAGAGCGCTTCAAATGCGCGCGCTTTTGATCATGGGACCCACCGCAAGCGGAAAATCCGCGCTCGCTCTGGCGCTAGCAGCGCGGATCGGCGGGGAGATCGTCAACGCCGACAGCATGCAGGTCTATCGTGACTTCCGTGTGCTCACAGCGCGACCGACGCTGGAGGAGGAAGCGTGTGCGCCGCATCACCTCTACGGGCATGTGGATGCAGCCAACCTTTACTCCACAGGCCGCTGGGTCGCCGACGCGCTCGCCGTCCTGCGCGAGATCGGCGCGCGTGGACGGACGCCGATCGTGGCCGGCGGCACCGGCCTCTACTTCAAAGCGCTGACACAGGGGCTCGCTGATATCCCAGCGCCTGATCCTGCGTTGCGCGAGCGCTTGCGCGCCCGCGTCGCCAACGAAGGCGCGCCGGCGTTGCACGCCGAACTCTCGCGTCTCGATCCCCGGACTGCGGCGCGTCTCGAGCCGAACGACGCGCCGCGCATTCTGCGCGCACTGGAAGTGCTCGAGACGACGGGCGAAAGCATCAGCAGTTTACAAGCGGCCACCAAGCCTGCGCTGGCGGCCGGTGAGTGGACCGGTGTGAAGCTGTTGCCTGATCGCACCAAGCTCTATGCGTCGATCGACGCCCGCTTTGACGCCATGCTTGCCGCCGGCGCGCTCGACGAAGTGCGCGCGTTCGAGGCACGTCAACTCGATCCGGCGCTGCCGGCTATGAAGGCGCACGGCGCGCCGGCTCTCATGGCGCATTTGCGCGGCGAGTGCACGCTGGCCGAAGCTGCCGACATCGGTAAGCGCGACACGCGTCACTACGCCAAGCGGCAGTTTACCTGGATGGCCAACCAAATGCCGGACTGGGCGGCGATTGCGGCGGAAGATTTGGAAACGCGTGTGGCGAACGTGTTGGCTATCGCCGGCTGAGCGCGGCGTGCAGTTTTGCTTCGTCGAAATAAGTCTGCCCCTCATGCGGCGCGATCTGCATGACGATGGCATCAAAGCGCGCTGTCCATCCGGCCGCGCCGGTTTCCAGCGCCGCGTGCACGTTTGATGAGGTGCGCATTGCGCCGAGGTCGCGCGACAAAACCTCGAGCGCTTCACGTTGGTGCTGGAATGCTTCTGACGGCAGCCGCTCGACAACCCGGCCCATTGCATTTTGCGCCGCCAGCAGGAGCGCGCTTGCGGTGGGCGCATCGGCGTTCTGCGCAGCGCTGATCGCATGCCGGACGTCGTCGGCGGCGTCTGCAAGGCGGATGCGCACCACACCACCGCAGCGCCGGGCATCGAGCGCGCGCAGATACGCCATCAAGTCGTCGAACCCCTGCGCGGGTGGGGGCGCGCCCTGAAACTCTTCTTCGATGACGCTGTGAACGAAGTGTTGGAGCGAAGGATCGGCGTGCTGTCCGTGCGTCGGTCTTGAACCGACGCCAACCAAATCGGGAATCGGCCGCGGGTTCATCACCCCGTCACCGCGTACGCGGCTCGCCCATTCCGATGTCACGTCCGCCGCACCGGCGCGATTGGTCAGCTCGGGCAGCAAGAACGTCGCGCTGACGCGCCCGTTTGAGTGACATGCATTGCAGGAAAGCCCGACGCGCGCCGCCGGTCCGCCCAGCAAGCCCGGACTGCGGAATAGCGCACGCCCGGCAATCGCTTGCGCACTCAATCTGCCGACACACTCGCGCGGCGCGTGCGTCAGATCGTGCGCGAGCGCAGCGTTGTTCTGTGTCCAGACTTGGGCGCGTAGCAACTGCGGTGCGGCGTCTCCATTTGCCGCTGCCAGCAACAATGCGAAAAGTGCTGCCTTCAACGGCGGCCCGACGCTTGGATCCAGTGCGCCAACTCCTCGCGCTGGGCGCAGCCGTACGCGCAAAGATCGTCGAGCCGCGCCAATTGCTGACGCGCGCGCGGCATGTCGCCGAGCTGCACATAGAGTTCGCCCAGATACTCGTTCACACCGAGATTATCCGGATCGATGGCGAGTGCTTGGCGATAATACGCGAAGGACTGGTCGTAGCGGCCAAGCTTGCGGTTGGCGAAACCCATGTACGTCAGAATGTCCGGATGCGGGCCGACCGCGGCTTGCGTGCGGTCCAGCGCGCCCAGAGCTTCTTCGTAACGCGCCTGATTGAGCAATCCGACGGCTTCAGCAAACGATTGCCGGCCTTCCTGGACGCTTGGGAAGTTCCAACCGCTTGTCGCTGGATTGGTTGTGGTCGAAGGCGTGGCGTTCGGCGCCGCCGCCGGCGTCGGCGGATTGAGCGCTTGTGTGATCTGATCGTACGCAGATTGCAGCTGGCCGCGCCGCGCATCGCCACAGGCCGCGTCGCACGCTGTCACCGCGTGCTGCGCCCAGGTTTGTTGTTCAACCGCAGCGTTGCGATCGCCCAACTCGAGAGATACCAGCGCGTACTGCAAATGCGCGCCTGGCGGTGAGGACTCGTCGTGCACTGCACGACGCAGCGCATCGCGGGCGTTGTTCTTATCGCTGGCGCCGAGATAGGAAAGGCCGAGCGCGTAATTGACGACGCCGTTGTTGGGCGCGGCGTGCTGAGCGATGCCGAATTGGTGGATGGCTTCGGTGTAATTGTGTGCCTGTAGGGCTGCGACGCCGGCTTGGTACGCGACAGCTGGATCACGATCGCCCCCGCGCGGCGTCGAGCTCATGCCGCTGTTGCTCATGCCGCCGCTGCCAGCGCCGCTCGCTAATGCGGTTGGTGCGATGCCGAGCACGCAAGCCAGTGCCGCGGCTGCCAAGAGCTTGCCTGAATGCATGAGGCGCCTCCCTGAGAAGACGCCTTGTTTACGCCCAAAAGTCTCCGAAGGCGCGCACGATTGCGTGAAAAACAGAAGCAGAGACCAGGGTCACGCTGGGCGCAGGGCGGGGCGCCTAAATTTCCGTTTCGCACTCAGGCGGTTCGCCTTTCGCAACCGCAACACAGGGGCTACGACGAAGCATGAGTTTTGGTGTGAACGAATGGGTCGCCGCGGTGTCGGCTTTGCTGGCGCTGGCGTCGCTGGTGCTGAACTGGTTGGTCGTCCGCCGCCAGACCGCGCTGCAATTCGAAAGTCTCAAGGCCCAGATGGATTCGGACGTGCTCGCTTGGGCGCACGAGGCGATCGATCTGGTGTCGCAGGGCGCTTATCTCGCGCGCGGCCGGGGCACGATTTACAACGCTGACGAGTTCAAACGCGCCGCCTTTGATGTCTGCCAAAAGCTTTCATCATCAGCCGATCGCGGCCGGCTGTTCTTTCCCAACGAAGGCCCGACCGAGCGTCATCAAGACAAAGAGGCTGCGTTCCAGGGCTTTCGTCCGCCCATTCTCGACACAGTGGTGTTTGCGAGCGAGCAGCTGCATCGCCTCGCACCTGAGGGCGAACCAGACGAAGACGCGGCGCGTTTCATGGTCAAATGCCGGCGTCTGCTCGTTTCGGAACTTCAAAACGCCATCGATCCGCGCCGGCGGGCGGAAATGATGCGCCAGTTCGCCATTGGCCGCATGGATGACAAGAAGTCGAGCTTCAGAATTGCCGCTGAATTGGGTGAAGCTTTGGAGGCGCGGTATCCGGGCTTTCTGATCGATCGCCGTGACGAGAAGTGGATCGCCGCCCGCGAAGCGATGCTGAAGCAAAGATAGGATTGAGTGGAATGACTATCGCACACGCGCTGATCGGATTTTTCGGCTCGCTGATGATGGCTGCCTGCGCGCCGATGGATGTGCCGGCGCCAGCACCGGCGCCGTCCTCTGACCCAGTTACGATCACGCTGACGCGCACGGTGTGCTTTGGCTTTTGCCCGGCTTACACGGTGAGCATCACGGGCGACGGGCAAGTCACCTACGTTGGACGCAGCTTCGTCAATGTGACCGGCGAGCAGCACGCCACGATCTCGCCCGAGGCGGTGCAGGGCCTGCTGCGGCGCTTCGATGCAGTGCAATTCGAGTCGCTCAACGACGCCTATCGCGCGCACGTGACGGATTTGCCGACCACCACCATCGCCCTTGAGCGCAACGGGCGCCAGAAAACCGTTGTGGATTACGGTGGCGTGAGCGCCGGGATGCCCCAAGCCGTGCGTGAGCTGCAGGCCGAGATCGACCGGGTCGCGGGCACTTCGCGCTGGGTGTTGCGCGACGGCCAACCGGTCCGCACCCGGCCCCAGCCATAACAGTTGGGGGATAGCGCCGGCTTGCGGCGCTGTCGTAAAGAGGCGGCTGGGGACGACGACCGATTTTTGAGGGTGGGATGAACACAACACTTCGCGCGGCAGGCGTTTGGTGCGCCTTGGCGATTGCATGCATCGCCGCGCCAGCCATAGCGCAGAACCTCGCGCTGCGCGCGCCGGATTGGGCGCAACCGCTCACCGCAACCGACGTGACGCCGACCACGGGCGGCCGGGCCATTCTCGTGGCCGACGGCATCACCGCATCCGTGCGTGTCACCGTCTCGCCCGCGGAAGGCGGCGTTGCGCGTGTCATTCGTTTCGACCAGAGCGCGGACGGCGCGCATCTCTATGTACGCCGCTTCACCGGTCATCCTTCGACCGGTTGGTGGTTGTGGGGATCGGACGCGCCGCGCGTCACCAATGTGAGCGCAGCGCAAGCCGCTGAAATCGTCACGCTGGCCCGCTCAGCCATGGGGATTACGGGCGCGCTCGGCGGCACGCAGGTCGGCGACGTCTGCCCTTCGGGCGAGCGGGTGTTTGTGGAAGTGGCGCTCGAAGGGCGCTCCACCGGCATGACCCGCAACTGCGCAGTGGCCTCGGATTCGGCCGGCCGTTTGGCGTTGCGCCTTTCAGAAATCGCCGGCTCGCGCACCGAAGAGGAATTTCACCGCGCCGCGCTCGACGAATTGATGGGCGCTGACCGTGCTTTCGCAGCAAAAGCCCGCGCCGACGGCGTGCCCGCAGCGTTCGCGGCCTACGCCGCCGACAACGCCATCATGGTCTCGCGCCAAGCGATCACCAGCGGCCACGACGCCATTGTGGCGCGCTTCGCCAATTGGCCGGCGGGGCAGCAGATCGAGTGGGCGCCCGAAGCCGGCCGTGTCTCCGAGCGCGGCGACATGGGTTGGACTTGGGGCAACGCCACCTACATCGCGCCAGATGGCGCGCGCACGACCGGGCGCTACATCTCGATCTGGACGCGCGATCTCGACGGCAATTGGAAATACGCGGTCGACGCCGGCGTCGACTAACCCGCGAAGCCGCCTTCAGCGATGTAAGCAAGCTCTTCGGCGGTGCTGATGCGCCCCAGCACGGCGTTGCGATGCGGGAAGCGGCCGAAGCGAACAATGATGTCGCGATGCAAGCGCGCGAAGCGCGTGTATTCCTCGTTGCCGAGCGTCGTCATCAGCCGCAAGCAATCGTCCTGCAGCGGCAGATCCTCCGCGTGCTCCAGCGGCAGATAGAAGAACGCTCGCAACTCAACCTCGGTTGCTGCGTCAAAGCCCTTGGCGATGGCGCGCTGCGCGACGCCTTGCGCCAGAGGGTCCGCCGCGAAGGCGTGCGGCGAGTTGCGGAAAATGTTGCGCGGGATCTGATCGAGCAGAAGCACCAAAGCGAGGGCGCTTTCCGCCTCCATTTCCCATGCGCCCAGTTCGCGCCGCGCGGCGGCATGGTGCGCTTTCTCAAACGCGCGGCAGCGGCCATCGAAGGTTTCGTCCTTGGCGAACCAAGCCTTCGGTCCCGCATCGCGCCAGAAGCGCACCACTTCGCCCGGTGAGGTCATGCCGTTTTCGCCATCGCCACTTTGCCAACAAACATAATGGCGAACAGCAACGTTCCCAACATCACGCCGATCGATCCAGCGATCACCGGCCCCATGTTCTGTTCCCCGCTGGTGATCGCAAGCAGGATACCAGGCGGCATCACCACCGCGCCGAAAATGGAGACGAGGCACTGAACCGCCGCGAGCTTGGTCGCCGCCAGCTGCGGATAGGCGTGATGAACAAGACCGTAAAGGCAGAGCGTCACCCAGCCCGCGAGATTGAGGTGGGCGTGCGCCGGGTGCAGCGGAAAGCGCTCGGGCGATTGTGAGATCCACATGCCGAAGGCTTCGCCGACCAAGAGGCAGAGCAGGGCGACAGTGATGAAAGTGGCAGGATAGCGCATGTTACTCCCCCGAAGAATGTGGCGCACGCTAGGCGGCTCGACTACAGACGCCAAGCAAAATTGGAGCTGTCATGCGCGTTCTCTATGATCGCGACGCCGATCTCTCGCTCATCCGCGCCAAGCGCGTCGCCGTCATCGGCTACGGCGCGCAGGGCCACGCGCACGCGCTGAACTTGCGCGACAGCGGCGTCGATGTGGTGGTGGCGTTGCACGCCGGTTCAGCCTCCGCCGAGAAAGCGCGCGCAGCGGGATTTGCGGTGGTGTCCGTCGCCGAGGCCGCGCGGACGCGCGATGTGCTGGTGATGTGCGCGCCGGATGAGGTGCTGCCCGATTTGTACGCAACCGACGTCGCACCGCATCTGCGCGCCGGCCAAACGCTGATGTTCGCACATGGATTCGCCGTGCACTTCGGCTTCATCAAAGCGCCAGCCGGCGTCGATGTTTCCATGGTCGCGCCAAAAGGCCCTGGAACGGCCTTGCGCAGCGCTTTCGAGCGCGGCGGCGGTTTGCCGTGCATTGTCGCGGTTGCGCAGGATGCGAGCGGCGGCGCCGAAGCGCTCGCATACTCTTATGGCGCCGCCATCGGCTGCGGCCGCGCCGGCATGATCGCCTCGACCTTCAAAATTGAGACCGAAGGTGATCTCTACGGAGAACAAGTCGTGCTCTGCGGCGGCCTCGCGCAACTCATCCGCACCGCTTGGGAAGTGCAGGTTGAAGCCGGCACGCCGCCGGAGCTGGCTTATTTCGACTGCCTGCACGAAGTGAAGTTGCTGTCCGATCTCATTCACGCACGCGGCATTGCCGGCATGAACACGGCGATTTCCAACACGGCCGAGTACGGCGAATACATTACCGGCCCCCGCATCATCGATGCGCATGTGAAGGACGCCATGCGCGCGGTGATGGCGGATGTGCAGTCCGGCAAGTTTGCGCAACAATGGATGGCGGAATATCGCGCCGGCGCGGCCAATCTGCAGAAGCTGCGCGATGCCGCGGCAGCGCATCCGATCGAAGAAGCGGGACGCACAGTTCGCGCGATGCTAGGTAAGACTGCATGAACCGCATAGGCACGCCGCTTTCGCCATCCGCCATCAAGGTGATGCTGCTTGGCGGCGGTGAGCTTGGCAAAGAAGTGGTGATCGAGCTGCAGCGCTTCGGCGTCGAGACCATTGTCGTCGACCGCTACGAGAATCCGCCGGCCGCGCAAGTCGCGCATCGCGCCCACGTCATCGACATGACCGACGCCATCATGCTGCGCCAATTGGTGGAGCAAGAGCGGCCGCACTTGATCGTGCCGGAGATCGAAGCGATCGCCACCGACGAACTGGTGTCCATCGAAGAGGCGGGGCTAGCGCGCGTCATTCCTACAGCGAAAGCCGCCCATATCACCATGAACCGCGAGCGCATCCGCGTGCTGGCGGCCGAAGAGCTGAAACTCCCGACGTCGCCGTACGCCTTTGCTTCATCGCTAAAAGAGATGCAGGCCGCGATCGACCGAATTGGCTTTCCCTGCTTCGTGAAGCCCGTGATGTCGTCGTCGGGCAAAGGGCAAAGCCGGCTGAAGTCGCAAGCCGATGTCGCCAAATCCTGGGACTACGCGCTCTCCGGCGGGCGCGTGAAGCAACCGCGCGTGATCGTCGAAGGTCAGATCGATTTCGATTTCGAGATTACGCTGCTCACCGTCCGCGCCGCCGGCGGCACGCACTTCTGCGAACCGATCGGCCATGTTCAGGTCGATGGCGACTATGTCGAAAGCTGGCAGCCGCAAGCTATGAGCGCGAAAGCACTCGCCGCTTCGCGCGACATTGCCGGCAAAGTCACCGAAGCGCTCGGCGGCTTCGGCATTTTCGGCGTTGAGCTGTTCGTGAAGGGCGACGAGGTGTGGTTCTCGGAAGTTAGCCCACGCCCGCACGATACAGGCTTGGTCACACTCGCCAGTCAGAATCAAAGCGAGTTCGCACTGCACGCTCGCGCCATTCTCGGTTTACCCGTAGATGTCTCGCTGCGCGCTCCCGGCGCCAGCGCCGTGATCTACGGCGGCATGGACGAAAGGGGCATCGCCTTCGACGGCCTCACTGAAGCGCTCAGCGTGCCGGAAAGCGAAGTGCGCATTTTCGGCAAACCGGAAAGCTTCAAAAAACGCCGCATGGGCGTCGCCGTCGCGCGCGGCGCCAACACGGACGAAGCGCGCGCCCGCGCCAAGCAAGCTGCGTCATTGGTCAAACCGGTGAAGCCCTAAGGGCAAACCTCTGCCTCGCTGCGCCCATCCAGATTGTTGTGGGTGTCGGCGAAGCTCAAGATCTTCCAGCCGTCGGGCATACGATAGAGATCGATCATCACATAACCGCAATGGCTTGGATGGCCGTTCTCAACGAAGAACGAATAGCGTGCCCACACGAGCGCGTGTCCGTTGGGATCGATGCGCACTTCGGAATCGTGCAAGCGATCGTCCCAATCGTTCGCCGCCAGGTGCGCCGCCGCGTCGATCAGTCCTTGTCGCGACACCACGTGCAGGCGGCGTTCGTTTGGCGGCCCTTGAAGCGTGGTCAGTCTGAAGTCGGGATGCAGGACGCCTTCCGCCAGCGACGGCGTAGCGGTTCGCCAGGATTCGGTTAGCGCGTGCACGGCCGCCAAGACCTGGTCGCGCTCGCCGGCGTCGGTCGCCCGAGAAACGGGCGCCGTCGTTGCGCAGGCGGCGAGCAATAGACAAATCAACAGCTTCTTCATCGATGCGATCTCCCCGCGTCTTCGTGGACATCGATCGGACGTAACGGCAAGCGCTACGCGACGGTTGGCAGCGCTGCGCACGGCGGCTTAGGATCGCGGCAAGGCCTTCAACAGGATCGCTTCATGAGCACGCCACAAAAACCGATCTCATCCGGCTACGGCATGCGCACCGAGGCGCGCGATGCGCTCGGCGGGCGCGATCTCAAAGGCAAAGTCGCTGTTGTCACGGGCGGCTATTCCGGTCTGGGTCTTGAAACCACACGGGCGCTCGCTGGCGCGGGCGCTACAGTGATCGTTCCGGCGCGCACGCCGGACAAGGCCAGAGCAGCGCTCGCCGGCATCGCCAATGTCGAGCAAGCCTCGCTCGACCTCGCCGATCCCGCCTCGATCGACGCCTTTGGCGGCGATCTCATCAATAACGGCCGCAAGATCGATATTCTGATCAACAACGCCGCCATCATGGCCTCGCCGCTGATGCGCGATGCGCGCGGTTATGAAGCGCAATTCGCCACCAACCATCTCGGCCACTTCCAGCTCACGGCGCGTTTGTGGCCGGCAATGAACAAGGGCGCACGGGTGGTGTCGCTCTCATCCATCGGGCATCGCCGTTCGCCGGTAAATCTCGAAGACCCCAACTTCGACAGCACGCCTTACGACAAATGGGAAGCCTACGGCCGCGCCAAGAGCGCCAATGCGCTCTTCGCCGTCGGTCTCGACAAACGCGCGCAGGCGCACGGCGTGCGCGCCTTCGCGGTGCATCCGGGCGGCATCATGACCGACCTGCAGCGTTTCATGCCCGAAGAAGAAAAGCGCGCGATGGGCTGGATCGACGAAAACGGCAAACTCAACGAGCGCTTCAAAACGCCCAGCCAGGGCGCCGCCACCAGCGTCTGGTGCGCGACCAATGCGCAGCTCGAAGGCATGGGCGGCGTGTACTGTGAGGACTGCGACATCGCCCAGGCGCTGCCGGCGGAAGATAAATCTTTCACCGGCGTCCGCCCCTGGGCCATCGATCCCGTGGTCGCCGACAAGCTCTGGACGCTGAGCGAAGAGATGACTGGCGTGCGCTTCGCGCCGTAGCTCAGTTTCGGTTGAACCGAATCCAGGGTTCGGACGTAGTGTCGCCATGGCCAAAGCCAGCGACGAAGAGATCGAACAGTCCTTCCGCGCGCTCGTGAACCTCACGCCGCGCGAACTTGGCGCGTGGTTGGAAACGGACGAGTCCAAATCTGTCGGCCAGGATTCCGGAGACGGCGAAAGCATCGGCCGCAAATCCGGCAAGCGCATTCTTCTCATCCTGCGCAAGAAAAGCGTGAGCGCTGACGATATCAAACACATGCGCCGCGTCGTCAGCTTCATTCGCCGCCACGTCGGCCAAGGTCCGCGACGCAACGTGGCGACATCGCGCTGGCGCTATTCACTTCTGAACTGGGGTCACGACCCGATTAAGGAACGCGAAAGCGACAGCCCCTGGCGCTAAGCCAGCCGAATTTCCCGCAAGCGCTCGTACAGGAAATCGTGCGCGGTGATGGGCGTGGGGTAGCGGTTCGGGTTGCCCGAAGTGATGCAGCTTGGCGCGGTCTCGATCAGATAGTCTGGCGCGAAGTGAAGAAAGAACGGAATGGAATAGCGCGGCAGGTGCGCGCGCTCCGGCGCAGGATTGATGACGCGGTGCGTTGTTGACGGCAAAACGTGATTGGTGAGGCGCTGCAGCATGTCGCCGACATTGACGACTAGCGCGCCTTCCGGTGGGTTCACGTCAAGCCAGCGCCCGTCGCGTGTTTGTAATTGCAAGCCAGCTTCCTCAGCGCCGAGCAACAGCGTGATGACATTGATGTCTTCATGCGCGGCGGCGCGTACGCCCGCGGGTCGCGGCGGCGTTGGTGGGTAGTGCAGCAGCCGCAGAACTGAATTGCCATCGCGTGTGGCGCCGACAAAGAAATCTGTCGGCAAGTCCAAGAACATGGCGATGGAGCGCAGCAGCTCCGCGCCCATGGCGTCGAGCGCCTGGTAGAGCCTGTAGACGTCGTCCCGGAACGTCGTGATCTCGCCGGGCCAAACATTCTCCGGCATGTAGGAGCGATAGCGGTGCCCGGCCGGCAACTCGCGGCCGACATGCCAAAACTCCTTCAGGTCCACGGCGTCGGCGTTCTTGGCGGCTTCGACGCCGAAAGGAATATAGCCGCGCTGCCCGGCCTGACCTTCAAGCCGATAGTGTCGCTTCGTGGCTTCCGGCAGTGCAAAGAACGCTTTGGTCGCCTCCGTTGCGCGCGCAATCAGCGCCGCGTCGAGCCCATGGTCGCGCACAATCGCAAATCCGAACATCGCGTAGCTTTCGCCCATGGCGCGCGCGAAGCCCGCCTGATCGTTGCGGCGGTCGCGCATGGAAAGCGCGGGCAGGGCGTCGAGAACCATCGAGTCGCATGCTCGCGCTGCCCCGCCGCGGACGCAATGTGTTAACGGCGCATTTACGATTCGAGGCCGAGCTTCCGCGCCGATCCAGCAGGAGCAGGCAATGTTCTTCTTCGACACGCATACTTGGCGCGGTGAAAGCGGCCGCCGCTACAAACTCCGGTGCGTATTGTCGAAGGCGCAAATGCCGCCGGCCGGCGTGGGCGGCATCTATGTGTTCGTGCGCCGCCGCTGGGCGTTTTTTCTGGAGCCGCTCTATGTCGGCAAGGCCCACGACATCCGCAATCGTCTCTTGGGGCACGAGAAATGGGGCCGCGCCTATTGGTATTATGGCGCCACCGAACGCTACATCCTGCATCCGATCCGCGACGAGATTGATCGCCGCCGCATCGAGGAAGACCTGATCAAGGGGCTGATGCCGCCCATGAACGACGCCGAGATGGGCAGCGCCAATCCTGAAGTCGCCGCACGGCGCGCCGCAGCCCTGAAGCGCTGGTTCGACGTCCGGGGCTGGCGCGGCCTGTTTGGCGGCGCCAAGGCCCAGCGCGCCTGAGCGTCACGGCTGTCTCGGCTTGACCGGCGCGGCGCGGCAAGCCAGAGGCTGGCCGCATGAGTGCCCCTTCCGAGGCGCCGCCGCCCAAGCCTGATCGCGCAGCGAGCCTGTCGGACATCATTGAAAACATGGACGCCCGCGCCTGGCGCGCGATGGGCTTGTCCGCGCTTTTGGTTGTCGCGGTGCTCGTCTTGTTGGTGGTCGGACGTGTCTATTACGGCCCGCAGATCAACGCCTTCATCGACTCGACGTTGGGGCAAGCGCAGCGCGCGCACTGGGGCCTGCCGGCGACGGTCCTGGTCTTCGTGATCACATCATTTGTTGGTGCGCCGCAATTCGTGCTGATCGGCGCGTGCGTGGTGGCGTTCGGGCCGGTGTACGGCTTTTGGTACGCCTGGATCGCGACGATCGCGTCCGGCGCCGTGAACTACGTCGCGGGCGCGCTCACCAGCGCTCACACAACCAAGCATTTCGGCGGCGCCACCGGCGGGCGCTTCACCCGCTTCATGGCTAAGAATGCATTCCTAGCGAGCTTGTTGATCCGCAACGTGCCTTCGGCGCCGTTCATTGTCGTCAACATGGCTTTCGGCGCAGCGCGCGTGAACTTCGTGGCGTTTATCGCGGGACTCGCGCTTGGCGTGTTGCCGAAGACGGCTTTGGTTGCATTCGGCGGAGCGGGCATCATGGCCGCACTCGAAGGCAATGTCGGCCTCGCTGTGATCATGATCATAGCCGCCGCAGCGTTATGGCTGCTGGGCGCATTTCTTGTGCGTCGTTTCATGCGATCGTCGGAATCGACTCGAAGCGAGCCCCCAGCGCGCTAATATTACCGTCCATGAAACAGTTGCTCGTCGGGCTAGCCTTGGCGCTTGCCGCCTGTGGGCAGCCGCCTTCTGGCCCGAACAATAGTTACGGCGCTAATCCTCAGCTGCCGGCGCCGCAAAGCGGCGGCCTGCCGACGGTTCGCACGGCGCGCGTGGTGGGTTGGGCTGCGAATGCGGCCCCGCACGCGCCCGCCGGATTTGTGGTCACGCGCTACGCGCAAGGCTTACGGCATCCGCGGTTCATTTACACTTTGCCGAACGGCGATGTGCTCGTGGCCGAGAGTTCAACGCAAGCTACGAGCGGCGGCGGCGTGCAGGGTTGGATTCAAAACGCCGTGCAGGAGCACGCTGGCGCTCTCAGTGAGAGCGCAAACCACATCACCATGCTGCGTGATGAAAATCGCGACGGCGTCGTGGATTCTCATTACGACTTTGCGGGAGATCTCAATCAGCCGTTCGGCATGGCGCTCGTCGGCGACTATTTCTACGTCGCCAACACAGATTCCGTGATGCGCTTTCATTACACGCCGGGCGCCGTGCGCGTGCCCGGACGCGGCACAGTCATTCTGCGTCTGCCGCATCGCGAGGGCGACAACGGCCACTGGACGCGAACGCTAGCCGTGTCACCGGATGGATCGAAGCTCTACGTTTCCGTCGGTTCGTCCAGCAACATCGCCGACCATGGCATGGCCGACGAGCGGGGCCGCGCCGCGATTTGGGAGTTCAATCCTGACGGCACCGGCGCACGCATCTTTGCGTCGGGCCTTCGCAATGCCGCCGGTCTCGAGTTTGATCCGCGCTCGGGCGATCTCTGGGCTTCCGTCAATGAGCGCGACATGCTCGGCGACAACTTGGTGCCGGATTACATGACGCATGTCGTGGATGGCGGCTTTTACGGCTGGCCGTATTCGTACTGGGGCCGCCACGTCGACGCGCGCGTGCAACCGCAAAATCCGGCGCTCGTCGCTACCGCGCTCACGCCCGATTTTGCACTCGGCGCCCACACCGCTTCGCTGGGTCTGCATTTCTATCGCGGCTCGGTTTTGCCGGAGCGCTATCGAAACGGCGCGTTTGTCGGTCAGCACGGCTCGTGGAATCGCAGCCAATATGTTGGCTACAAGGTGGTTTTTGTGCCGTTCGCGAACGGCCGCCCGGTGGGGCCGATCGAGGACTTTCTCACCGGCTTCCTCAATGCGCGCGAGGAAGCGCAAGGACGGCCTGTCGGCGTTGGCGAAGACGCAACGGGGGCGCTGCTGGTCGCGGACGATGTCGGCAACATCGTCTGGCGCATCGCGCCGGCGGCGCGCTAGTTGCTACGCGTGCAGCGCCACACGAAACGCTGCGCCGGCGCGCCCTCGGCGAAATGGATCAGCGTCTGATTGCGCTGCGCCACCGCGGCGCGGGCCTGCGGATCGTCACAGCTATAGTCGGCGGCGTTTGAGGTTGCATTGCGCGCCGCCGTGAAGGCGCCGTCGCTCAGCGGATAACGTTCGCGACGAAACTCGCCGTTGCTCGGGTCGATGGTCAGAACGTCGAGGCCGTGCGTCTCGGCTGACAGGATTGCGCGTTGATAGCGTCCGTTCTGCGCGGGTGCGTAAAGCGTGCGTCCGTTGACGCACATCTGGCCGGTGACGTTGAAGCTTACGTCGGCGGCGCCGACGGCGCCCTGGCTCGCATTGCGGTCAAGCGTGCACGAGACCGATCCGTTGAATGGGCCGGAAACGTCGCGTGGCGGCATGGGATGGGTGCGCAACAGCGTTATCCCGGCCGCCACGATCAGCACCGCCGCGACAGTCGCGCCCGCCACCACAACCAAGACGCCGGTGCGCCGTTTGTGCGGTTCGAACGGTTCGGGCTCGCTAATGGTAGGCTCTTTGCCACTGACATCAGCCGTGCGCGCGCGCCGCCGCGACAGCAGCACGGCGCCGAGCACGCAGACTGCGACGAATAAGGCCAGCGTGCCACCGATCAGGATCACCACCGAAATCCGCGTCAGCCGGTCGGCGGTTTCTAGTTTGCCGGCGAGCTCGCGATTTTGGTTTTGCAGTGCGTTGATGGTGGCAGCGCGGTCGGCGGAGGCGCGCTCCTCGAACGAGAGGCAGCGGTCGTCGGCCAGGCTTGGGCTCACGCCCGCCGCGTCCAGCAGCTGCAGCAATTGCTGCACGCGGGTGGCGACGCCGCGGGTCTCGCGGGTGTCGGCCCCGCTGACATGCCAGGAATTCACGCCGATGACCCGGCCGCACTCATCCAAAAGCGGCCCGCCTGAGGAGCCGGAGGAAATAACGGCCGTATGGTTGACGGTCGGGATGGCGTCGCCGGTCGGCGCCCGGTCTCGTAGCGAGGCGATTTCACCGGAGGTGCGCGAGGCCGGTTGCGGGCGCAGCAGGTCGGCCCCGGTGGCGCCCTGATAGTCGACGTCCGGGTAACCCAGGGCGATGACCGTATCACCAGTCTTGGGTTCAACTGTGGATAACGTTAGGGGGGCAAGGTCGCCGCCTCCACCATTGAACTCGAGGAGTGCGAGTTCCGACATCGGCGAGTAGCTGATGATGTGCGCCGGCAGGAGGCCCGATCCGTGAGGCGGAACAATCGCTACGCCGTAATCAGGCCGCTCGCGCGCGGCCGATACCACATGCGCGGCGGTGATCACCAAGTTCGGTGCGACAACGAAGCCTGAGCCGGAGCCGTACAGCATCCGTCCATCGGGGCTGTCGAGAATAACCACGACGCGCACAATGCCGCGCTCGGCGCTATCAATGCTGACGGGCGTGACAGCGCCGTTAGGCTGGGCTGCCGCGGAACCCGCGAGCACCAGCGCTATGGCTGCCGCCAGAAACCTTAATGCTTTTACGATCAAGCAATTCCCCGGGCCCGTTCATTCGATAATTGGGCGCCGCAGCCCTGACAGCAAGCGTCTGCCCCATTCCCTGCGTTGCAATTTCGGAACGATTGCGGCGGCGACACGGCGAGCACATGACCGGCCAAAAGCGGCCTGGGCCTTGCATCGGGTTAAACATCACGGCAAGCGTTCATCCGTCGGCGACGGGGGCGGTTGGCGGCATGAGGCGCGAACTGCTGAAAAGCGTCGCGACGCACGCCCCGTCGCCCTTATCTCAGTCCTCGGAATTTGGTCTTTGGGCGCGCCGTCCTTTGGGATTGTTAAAACTTGGCGCGCTAAGCCCGAATGAGGGGCGATTCGCCCAGTTTTGAGCGGCGAGGGTTTGTAACGGCATGCTCGGCAATATGTTTGGTCTCGTTGCGCCGGATCTGGCGATCGATCTCGGAACGGCGAACACCCTCATCCATGTGAAGGGCCGCGGCATCGTGCTCGATGAGCCGTCCGTGGTTGCGTACGTGAATGAAGGCGGCCGCAAGGTTGTCTATGCGGTCGGCGCCGAAGCCAAAACCATGCTCGGCAAAACCCATCGCAACATGGAAGTCATTCGTCCGCTGCGCGACGGCGTCATCGCCGACTTCGACGTCGCTGAAGAGATGATCAAACAATTCATCCGCAAGGTGTTGCCGCGCCCTGCGCTGATCTCGCCGCAGATCGTGATCTGCGTGCCGACGGGCGCCACGCCCGTTGAGCGCCGCACCATCCTGGAAAGTGCGCAAGCTTCAGGCGCGCGCCGCGTGAAGTTGATCGAAGAACCGGTCGCTGCCGCGCTCGGCGCTGGTTTGCAGATCGACGATCCGTCGGGCTGCATGGTCGTCGATATTGGCGGCGGCACGACCGAAATCGCTGTGCTCTCGCTCGGCGGCCTCGTCTGGTCGCGTTCGCTCCGTGAAGCCGGCGACAAGATGGACGAAGCCATCATCCAATACTTGCGCCGCCGCGAAAACCTGATGATCGGCGATAGCACCGCCGAGCGCATCAAGAAGGAAATCGGCACCGCGAAAACACCGGAGCAAGGCCAAGGCCTCTCCATGCCGATCAAGGGCCGCGACAATCTCTCCGGCGTGCCGAAAGAGCTGACGGTCACCGAAGCCATGGTGGCCGACGCGCTCTCCGAGCCGGTCACGCGCATCGTCGATGCCGTGCGCCAAGCGTTCGAACAAATGCCGCCAGAACTCGCTGCCGATATTTACGACCACGGCTTGATGATGACCGGCGGCGGCGCATTGCTGCGCAATCTCGATACGGTTCTGCAAGAACGCATCTCGATCCGCGTTTCGGTGGCGGACGATCCGCTCCGGTGTGTGGTCAAAGGCTGCGGAATCGCACTGGACACGATAAATTCGTCTGAAGCGCGCCGCCTGCTTACGGAAGAAGTGTAAGCGGCGCAGCTTGAGATAGAGGCGGAGCGAGAGTGGCCAGACGCAGAAGCAGCGTAAGGCGCGCGGGCGCGGCGCGAAGGATCACGCCCGGCGTGCTGATCGCCATCGTGCTGGTTGCAGGCGCGGGCGCGCTGGTGATTTCGCATGCAGGCCGCAATGCCGGTCCAGCGCAAGGCGCGTTGCGCGCGGGCGATGACGGCGCAGCCGTCGCTGGGCGCGCCGCAACCGGCCCGTTGCGCGCCGGTGAAAGCGTGTTCGACCGCATCGGCGCCATGTGGAACGAGACGGCGCGCATCCAGAATCTGGAGCAGGAAAATCGCGATCTGCGCGCCTGGCGCGACCTTGCCCAGCGCCTGGCGGAGCGCAACGCGCGTTATGAAGCGTTGCTGCGCATGCCGCGCGATACGTTCGGCGAAGGCGCGGACGTCGAACATTCAATCGCCGCGCAGCTGGTGCTCGATAGCGGCGGCCCCTTTATGCGGACTTTGGTCGCTAACGCCGGCGCGGTGCACGGCGTCAAGGTCGGCTACATCGCGGTCAATGAAAACGGCTTGATTGGCCGCGTTGTCTCCGTCGGGCAGCAAACATCGCGCGTGCTGATGCTCGACGACTACAACTCGCGCATTCCGGTGCTCGGCGAAGCCTCGCGTGTGCGTGCAGTGCTCGCCGGCCAAGCCTCGCATCCGCCCGAGCTCTATACAACGCCGTTCCAGCCGCAGAGCCCGCGCCTCGATTTCATCGTCGGCGCGCAGAGCCTGCGGGAGGGCGAGCGCATGATCACTTCGGGTGACGGCGGCCTTTATCCGCGCGGGATACCGGTGGGCGTCGCCCATCGCGACACCGATGGCCAATGGCACGTCGCTCTCGCGGCGGCGCAACGGCCAATCGATTTCGTGCGCATTCTTCCTTACGCGGGTGTCGCGGCCCCTGAATCGAGCGCAACGCCAGACGAAGCGCCGCCGTTGAATTCCACGTCGACCGTGGCTTCGGTTGGCCGCACCACGATGGCCCCGCCGCCGACGCTTGTTCCAACGCCAGCCGCGGCTCGTCCGCGTCCGGCAACCGATGTCAACGCTGCCGCTCCGCCACAACCTTTACGGCCGGCGGCAACACAACCAGCGCCGGCCGCGCAACCGGCGCAGGCCAACGCGGCGCAAACTCATCCGCCCGCGACAGCGCATGCGCCAACGCAAACACCGCCTGCGCAAGCGCCCGCGACACCGCCCGCGGGAGGCACGCCGCGATGATCATGCGCGCGCCGAGCCGTTCCGTGCTTCGCGCTTGGGGCTTCGCGCTCGCCGTCGCCAGCGTGATTTTACCCGCGTTGCCGCTCGGCGGCTTGTTCGCGCAGCCGCCAATTCCGCTTGCTGTGCTGTGGGCCGCTTATGGTTGGGCTGCTGAAGACGAGAGCAGCTGGCGCGCGCCAGTGATCTTGGCGCTGCTTGGCATTCTGCACGATCAAATGGCCGGCGGGCCGTATGGGCTGTTTCCAGCGCTTTATTTGTCGGCATACCTGATCGGCCGCGTCGCCGCGGTGGTGATGTCCTCGCCCAACCTGCTTTCCTTGTGGGGTGGTTTTGCAGTCACCGCGTTTCTCACCGTCGCAATCGCGCGCGTGCTGGCGCCGCTTGGGCTCGGCGACAATGTTTCGATCGAGCCGTATGCAGAAGCGGCGCTCATCACCACCGCGCTGTTTCCGTTCGTGCGTCCGCTTTATATGAGCGCCGGACCGTCTTCGCGTCCGCAACCGGGGCTTCGCTAGATGGCCCGCCCGAAGAAAATCGGCTCCACGCTTCCCAAGCGCGACGTGAATGTGATTTTCACGCGCCGTGCGGCGCTGATGTCGTTCATCGGCGTCGGCGTCATGGGTACGATCCTCGCGCGCATGGCGCAGCTGCAGGCGTCCGACGCCATCGGCCACGAATATACCAACGCCGCTGACGACAATCGCTTCGACACCCGCATCGTGCCGCCGCCGCGTGGCGTCGTGTACGACCGCTTCGGCACGGTGCTGGCGCAGACGAGCAAGGACTACCAGGTCTCCATCGTTCAAAACGATGCGCCCAACGTCGAAGAGTCCGTGCGGCGCGTCGCCGAAATTCTTGGGCTGACCCCAGATTGGGCGCGCCGCGCCGTGATCAAGGTGCGCGGCGGATCGCGCTACGAGCCGCAGCCGATCAAAGAAGGGCTCACCTGGGAAGAGTTCAACGCCATCAACGTGCGTTTGCCTGAACTCCGCGGCGTCGTCGCCAACTCCGCCGACGTGCGCGCCTATCCGTTCGATGTCGTCTACGCGCATCCAATCGGTTACGTGCAGAAGCCGACACAACGCGACATCGATCGCGCCATGGCTGACCCGGAACAGGGTGAAAGCCGCGCGGCGTATCTACGCAATCCGCACGTGCGCGTCGGCAAAGCAGGTCTCGAAGCCAGCATGGAAGACGCGCTGCACGGTCAGGCCGGCTGGCGCAAAGTCATCGTCAACGCGCGTGGCGTCGAAATGGGCGAAGACGAGCGCGAACGGCGCGAGCCGGTCGCCGGTTCTGGCGTCGTGCTCACCATCGACCACGAGTTACAGCGCACTGCGATGCAAAGTTTCGGCGATCAGGCTGGCGCGTGCGTCGTCATGGACATCTACACCGGCGACATTCTGGTGATGGCTTCGACGCCGACCTTCGATCCCAACCTGTTCGTCAACGGCATCGATTTCACGACGTTCGCGCAACTTAACACCGATGAAAAGAAGCCGCTCTTCAACAAAGCGGTGTCCGGCACCTATCCGCCGGGTTCGACATTCAAAACCATGGTCGGCATCGCCGCTAAACAAGCGGGCGTGGCCGACGATTGGCACGTCAACTGCCCCGGCTATTTCCCGTTCGGCGGGCGCGACTTCCACTGCTGGAAACGCAACGGCCACGGCTTTCCAGCACATTGGGATCCTAAGCTTAGAATTCCACGTGGACAAGTTGTCGC
>JADMIO011283387.1_pt1 | contig 71878 bp, 74 predicted proteins | sample 8958161 | NCBI WGS metagenome assembly JADMIO01 (sample SAMN16585339, study PRJNA669376) | soil metagenome | isolation source: Crop rotation soil | place: USA: Cullars Rotation, Alabama | collected 2011 | reverse complement strand
GACTTCAAGTCACGTGAATTCCAAGCTTCGGATCCCACTGTGCTGGAAAGAAATTGTTGCACAATTATGTACAACCCAACCACAATCAGAGCAGAGGAGAAGCCGTTTGTAATCAGAGCCACCGTAACAGAAGGTATCGCCGCCAAAATTGGGCCAAAGAGAGGAATGATCTCAAAGACTCCTGCAAGCACCGCTAGAAGAAGTGGGTTTTCTATTCGGAGTAAGGTCAACCCCAAAAATACTAGGACAGCAATGATGATAGCCAGCACTATTTGCCCCTGCATCCAGAGAGCAATTTTGGCTTGAGAACGTTTCCAAAGATCGATTACGTATTTTTCGTGATGCAGAGGGACTACTATTTTTAGGAAATTGGTTACCCCATCAGCTTCTACGGAAAGATAGAAAGAGAGTACTATCACCAAAAGTAAGGAGAGTACACCTCCAAAAATAGAGCTTGCAGTGCTGAAGAAACCGTTGGAATAGCGAGTAACCACAGTGTTGATTTCAGTCACAATCTGGGCCAGAGAAAAGTTTTCTGACAGACCTTGGATAGTGGAGTTGCCTGAAAGGAAAGAGCTGTCTTTAAGCGGGTTCCAAACTTGCAGTTCCCCCAAATAGCTAGGCAGTGAAGTCAAGAAAGAAAGAGTCTGGGTTAGCATTGGCAGAAAGAGGAAATAGAATATGACAACCAAAATAATAGTGAGTACAAAGTAAATAAGCAGTACCGCCAAAATCCTTGGCACTCCCCTGCGTACAAATCTCTGAGTCACTGGTTCAATGGCAGAAGCAATAACAATAGCCAAGACTACCACCAAGGCCAAATCACGAAGCAAATACAAAAGATAAAAACCAAGAGCAATCAAAAACCCTCTGATGATAGTGCCAGAGCTTACGATTATAGTTTTGTCGGAGTTTGTAGTCACTGGGAATATTATAGCATAAACATTTTTATTTACACTCAAAAACTTGTATGATATATTTCCGCCAGAAAGGTGGTGCACCATGATACGACGCTTAGTAGTGTTCCTATTTGGGCTTTCACTGTTACTGCTGGCCCAAACAAAGCCAGCCAGCCAACCAAACAATCAACAAATGGCAGAGATGGTGACCTATCTCGATGATATAGCCAAAAAGATCACTGCCTCTGACATCGCTTTCCTTGGTAGCCTTATAAGAGCAGAGCAAGTCAATGCCAGAGGCTGGAGAAAAACAAAATGGGCAATAATGGACTTCTACAAAACAGCCAACCTCCCAGAAAATCGCTCAGAGATAGAAGTTTATATGAGAGAAAATCAGATCGATATGGCATCTCTATCTGATATGGGAAAAGAAACCTTCTTGGTGGTGGCCAATCTGGAGAAGGTCCCTGCTCCCCTGCAAGAAGTGGGTGAGAGCATTGTGGTCTTTAAAGAGAAGGTTAGCATGGAAGCCATGGCCCACGAGATCATGGATAAAATGTTCCTGCTTCTCAGATTTTAGATTCTGGCGCGGTGGTACGATTCTAGTACCACCGCGCTATCTTTCTACGGATTAAATTTAATTTTTAAGAATGTGGTGAGTTCGCTAATTGCCACTCTTTCTTGCCTTCCGGTATCTCTATCTCTTACTGTAACGGCATGCTCAGATTTTTCTAAAGTATCGAAATCAACTGTGACACAGAATGGAGTACCTATTTCATCTTGCCTTCTATAACGCTTGCCAATATTGCCATTGTCGTCAAATTCGACGGAGCCAAATTCTTTTTTGAGCATTCCAAAAACCTCTCGCGCCTTTTTTACCAACTCCGGCTTGTTTTTAAGCAGTGGGAAAACAGCCACCTTTACCGGAGCAATAGCCGGCTTCAACTTTAGATAAGTCCTTACTTCTCCATCCATCTCATCTTCGGTATAAGCCGAGAGTAAAACGGCGAGCATAGTTCTGCCATGCCCCATCGAAGGCTCTACTACATGTGGTACAAATCTTTCTTTGGTCTCTTCATCAAAATAAGAGAGGTCTACCTTCGAACCATTAGAATGTGATTTCAAATCATGATCGGTTCGATAAGCCAAACCATACAATTCTTTGCGACCAAATGGATAATCAAATTCAAAATCAACAGTGCGTTTGGAATAATGGGCTCTATCTTCTGCAGCCACTTCTAGCTCATGCACTGATTCTTTATCTATGCCTACTTTTTCTATCCACTTCCACATTTCTTCTTTCCAAAATTCAAAATGAGTCTGCCAATCTTCTTCTTTTAGGAAAAACTCTATCTCCATCAAATCAAACTCTCTGACCCTAAACAAAAAATCTCTTGGGGCAATTTCATTTCTATAAGCTCTACCAATCTGAGCCAAACCAAAAGGAAGCTTGGGGTGGAGAGTGTCTAGTATATTTTTGAAATTTACAAACATGCCAGGAGCAATTTCTCCACGAAGATAAGCGATACTACTAGAGGAACTCCCCATATCAACTGGAAACATTAAATTGAAATCTTTTATTTGACCCCATTTTTTTGCTCCACATGTGGGACAATTAGGAAGATTTGATTGCCATATTTTTGGATTAAATCCCATTCCACCTGGTAATAATGTGTCGGCACGAAAACTATTGTGACAACTTAAACACTCAACCATTGGGTCTGTAAAACCAGAAAGATGGCCAGAGGATTGCCATACCCCCTCTGGCATTATAGTAGGAGTAGTAATCCCAAATATATTTTCTTGGTTAGTTACAAAATGCTTCCACCAGATGTCTTTTATGTTGTGTGCTAATTGGGCACCATATGGGCCATAATCCCAAGTACCCGCAAGACCGCCATATATTTCAGAACCTTGGAAGACAAAGCCACGGCGTTTGCAAAGAGAGACAAGCTTTTCTAGTTTGTTGTTTTCGGCCATAGATTTAAACTATCATTTTAGATTAATTAGAGCAATTAAGGATTACTGCACCACCTTCTCATCTCCCATTCTATAAGTAGAGTCTGTATTGAAGAGTGTGGTCACTGGAGCAGCTGAAGTCTCTATATTGCCACCCGTGATTCTATCCAAGCCAGAAAGAGAAGAAGCACCAATAAGTTCTGGTGCAGTGCCAACCTGACTCACGCTCGGCAAGAGCCTGATTTGGAAAGTAGCGGTCTTCTCTCCGGAAGTAAAGCCGGTATTAGCAAGGACAGTGCCTACATGCCAAGTAACTCTTCTACTTGTCTCGTCAAAAGTAATGCTTTCGGAAGATGGAGAAACTGAGCCTACCCATTCTACATAAAGGGGCAGAGCCGTACTAACTTCCACATTGCCCGCTTGATTGAAAGAATTTTTGATACTCCAGACAATATTATAAGTTGTTGGATTGTTGACTTGAGGAGGGACCAAACCAGAAGTCGCAATGCCCCCAAAAGATCTTGCTGATTTGGCAGTAAGAGCAATGTCGGTACTTAGAGTAATAGTTCTGGTCTCTACTGAAGTCACAGTCTCGGTAGAGCCGGAATCAAGAGTTCTCTGACCTTTGACGGTAATCGTCATGTTTATCTCCGGCTTATTGTTTCTTTGAATTTTGTCGTAAGGGAGCGGAGAGAGACTAAAATAAAGAGTTTTGTCTTCACCTGGATCAAATTGTTTAAATTCAGAAACGGAACTCTGATCCCAAGAAATAGTATTGTTGGCAGATTGGAAGAATCCATTTTGACTGGCAGTAACTTTTGATTGGTCCAGAGCTGCTCCAGAAAGTGAAGCCACTGCAGAAATATTGAAAAGTTTATCAGTCAAATTATTTATTATCTTTATCTGACCAGACACATTGCTTCCACCTGGAGCAGAGATGTCTTTGTCAGAACCATTGAGGAGCAAATCCAGCCCAACAAAAGGCTTCTTGAGAGTAATGGATTCATCTGCGGAAGCCAAAGGTACTGATATCTGCCTTTCATCATCCGCACTTTTGTTGCCAGCCACTATCTTGAAAACTCTCTCTTCATTATCTTGACCAACAACTCTGCCTCGGATGGTGATGGTAGTTTTCTCACCTTGTTTGAGTTTTGGCAAAGACCAAATGTTGTTGCCAAAACTAGCAGAGGGGCTAGCGCTCATAAAGTTGAAACCAAAAGGATAATTGATTGAGAGTAAGAGATCGGAAAGAACTTCGTTGGAGTTTGAAGCTACTTCTATTTTAAATTCTATATCTTGGCCAGAATTTACTTCCTTTGGATAAGTAGAGGTCACAATGATAGGAGCCGAACTGATAGACAAGTCGTAGAGTTTTTCTTTATAAAAGGTAGCTCTAGAATTTTTGACCTTGTATTCAACGGTAAACTTGAGTTCTTTGACACTTTCTTTGTCTCCAAAAAATACTGCTTGAAGAGTGTTGTGCACTGTCTGCCCAGATTTTACCGGACCAAGATCAAACCTTTGGTTCGTAAGATCTTTGGAAAGATCTTCTGAGGAGCGAGTACCTTGCGGGTACTCTACTGAAAGAGTAGCCGACTCAAAATCGCTAGAGTTACCATTGAGTACCCCAACATCCAAAGAGACAGCTTGACCCGCAGCAATAGAGGCGGGGCCCACCACTACTACATCTACATTCTTTGAAGATACCAAGTTAGTACCTCCCAAGAATACAAACGCAGCAACAGCCAAAGAAACCAAAAAGAACGCCACCGCACCTACAAAAAACTTTTTAGCAAAACTTTGTTTTTTAGAAGCGGTTTGAGCCACTCTAGATACCAAAGAATCAAACTTGCCCAAGCCAGGTTCTTCTTGCCAATTTTCATCAACTGTAGGAGTTTCTGGCATAGCTATATCACTAATGCCACTATCCAAAATATTTTTGGATTTCCTAGAATAAAGTTTATTTTCAAGCTTATCTAGCTTGCCTTTTTCATATTCTTCCATTTATATGAATTATATCATGCCAGACCTTGTTGCGCCGCCTGGAGAGCTTCATTGATTAGAGCCACTACACTTTTCTTATTTTGAGAGACAATTTGCAATTCTTCTGATTCAAAAGAATGCGTTTGGATAATATCTTTTAAGTAAGGGGTTTCTCTCAGAAAACCGAGTACCGACAAGAGACGCAAAAGAGTCAGGTGCTCAGAAGTTTGAATTTCTACCGAAGAATTTTCTAGAAACAAAACGAAGGAATTGATTATTTCAAATACCTTATAAGGCTCCTCCCCTTCTCCTACAACCCTTTTTATTAAATTTAAAATTCTAGCTAAAGATTGGAGTTTGTCTGGACTTTCTTTGAACATATAGAAAAAGTTCTTCTCCACTGAAGCCCCGGTTATCTTCCATTCACCTTTGCCCCTAACAAAAGAAATGTGGCTAAAGGAAAGATCTTGCACAGAGTAGCGTAGTTTGGAAGAAAGTGATCTGATGTTTTGCACACCAGCATGGATAACTCCAAGATCTCGCGACAGTACAGTCACCCTTTTACTGGCATCTCCTCTAGGACTACCAGCAATAACTATTGCTTCAGTTTGATAGATATGGTGCATACAAAATCAAATTGCAACTTCTTACCTTCTACATTCTCAAATTTTATTTCAGTAATATTGGTAGGCTTTTTTATTTCTTCTATGTTTGATTTTATAAATTCTTCTCCTTGCACCTCCGTCTCTACCACCAAAATAATCTGCTGATCAGGAGTAAGGGAAGCCTCTTTTCTCAAATCTTGGACGGCTCTTATGATCTCTCTTACTATGCCTTCTTTTTTGAGGCTTTCTGTTATTTCTGTATCGAGCTCCACTTCCCCATTCAATTTTTCATCTACTGTCACTTTCTTTACATTGACCTCATCTTTGATCAAATCCAAATATTCTTCTTTGCCTTTTAGCTTTTCTGATTTTACTTTCAAACTAGCGAGTGGTTGTCTGACTTTTATATTAGCAGTCATCCTCTTTTCCAAGGCCAAAGAAACAATTCTTCTCACTTCTTCCATTTTCTCCAACACTTCTTTATCTATTTTACCCCCCTCCTCCCAACCACAAAGATGTACACTCTCTTGGTCTTCTCCTGATTTCAAACTTCTGTAAATATATTCTGCAAAAAACGGAGTAAATGGGGCCATGTATTTTGCAAGTCCCAAGAGCACCGTCTTGGTTGTATACAGTGCGGCCTCTCTCTCTTTTGTATCTTCACTCTTGAACCTCTCTCGCGATCTACGCAAATACCAAGTGGAGAAGTCATTAGCAAAATCCCTAATCAACCTAGAGGCTTCAAAGATTTTATAATTGTCCAGATAATCTGTGCCCTGCTTAAGCAACTCGTTTAATCTAGAAACAATCCATTTATCCAAAACATTTTCTGATTTTACTTCTTTTAGTATAGAGTCATCTTTATACATTAAATAGAAACTCAAAATATTTTCTATTATATTGAAGATTTTCTTTACCAGTTCATCGACTGTTTTCTCATCAAAGTTTTTGGAATCTCCTGGTTGATTGACCGAGTACATCCAAAGCCTCAAGGCATCTACCCCATATTTTTCTATCATTACCCAAGGGTCGACAATATTACCCAAAGATTTACTCATTTTTTTGCCTTCTGCATCCAAAATATGGCCTAGGCATATTACATTTTTATACGCCCTCCCCTTTTCCATTAAGACACCTACAGCGTGCAGAGTATAAAACCAACCCCTAGTTTGATCGATTGCCTCAGAAATAAAATCAGCTGGATATTGAGATTCTGCATTGATTCCATCTTGTGCAAACGGCATAGCCCCAGAATCAAACCACACATCCATAACCTCTTTTACTCGTTTAAGCTTCTCGCCTTCTTTATTTACCAACTCCACTTCATCTATATAAGGTTTATGCAAATCGAGCTCATAATTTTCGTTATGAGGAATTGGCACAAATTTGTATTCTCGAAGTTCTCCAAATGAGAGTCGAGCACTGCCACCCCTGTAAGTATCCCAGGTAAATACAGCATCGCCTCCGGCTATCACAGATGGCAGCATTTCAAACACAATACCATGAGAGATAAACAAAATATTTTCATTTTTGTATTTACTCTCCAAATCATAAATAAATTCCCCTACTCTTTTTTTGGCATCTAGAATTGATTCTCCACCATTTGGGGCTGAAGTGATGTTTTGATTTTCATTCCTCCACTTCCAATATTCATCCATTGATTTGAGATGAAATTCTCCGAAGCCATATTCCCTTATCCGTTCATCTATAACAATTTCTTCTTTAGGAATACCAAGAGCTTCAGCTACGATTTCGGCAGTTTCTCTGGTACGCAAGAATGGAGAAGAGATTATTTTGGTAATTTTTTCTTTTGTTAGACTTTTGGCAAAATCTCCCACTTCTTTTCTGCCTTTTTCGGTAAGATGGTGTTCATACTCTGCCACAGACGAGCACACATCTGTAAGATTATGCTCAGATTCTCCATGCCGCATACCAAAATATCTGTTGCCAGACTTTTCAGTTTTCTCCTTCAACTCTTCAATACTGCCCACCACTTCAAACTCCCCTTCTGAATTTAACCAAACCGGAAGTGGAGTACCCCAGTATCTCTCTCTAGATATGGCCCAATCTTTCACTTCCCTAAGCCATTCACCAAATCTGCCTTCCCTTATATGTTTTGGCTCCCAATTTATTTTTTCATTTTCTTTGACCAACTTATCTCGCAGCCCGGACATCTTTATATACCAAGAATCCCGAGCGTAATACAAAAGCGGCGTCTTGCATCTCCAGCAATGCGGATAAGTATGCTCGTATTTCTCCTTTTTAAAGAGCAGGTTTCTGTGAGCCAAATCTTTTATAATATCTACTGCCACTTCTTCGTCTTTGACAAATCTACCGGAGAGAAAGTCCATATCTTCCAAGAAGTGTCCATCATCTTTGACCAGATGATACTTTGGCAAACCTACTTGAGTACCCAAAACAAAATCATCTTGACCGTACATGACAGCGGTATGCACAATGCCAGTGCCGTCTTCGGTATTTACAAAATCTGCCTCATAAATTTTGAAAGCTTTGTCTAAGTTTGGGGTATTTTCCGGGAAAAATTTGTAAAGAGGCTCATACTCCATACCTATCATTTCACTCCCTTTATGTTCTGCAACAATCTCGTACTCTCCTTCTATAACAGAGAGTCTGTCTTTGGCCAAAACCAACATCTCACCACCTATTTTGATCTCCACATATACAATATCTTTGCCAACAGCCAAAGCTACATTACCAGGCAGAGTCCAAGGAGTAGTGGTCCAAGCCAAGAAATATGCATCTGGAAAAGCTTTTATTTTAAACTTGGCATAAACGGAGAGATCTTTGACTGTCTCATATCCTTGGGCTAATTCGTGAGAAGAGAGAGCGGTGCCACATCGTGGACACCAAGGCACTATTTTGTAATCTTTGTATAAAAGTTTTTGATTGTTTACTTTTTTTAAAACATTCCAAAGAGACTCGATATATTCGTTTTTGTAAGTAATATATGGATTCTTTAAATCTACCCAAAAGGCAATCCTTTTCGTAAATTTTTCCCACAGATCTACATATTCCCAAACGCTTTCTTTACACTTCTTATTAAACTCCGCGATACCAAATTTCTCGATCTCTTTTTTTGATTTTAAACCAAGCTGTTTCTCCACCTGAAGTTCTACTGGTAAGCCATGAGTGTCCCAACCACCTTTGCGACGCACATGAAAGCCTTGCATGGTTTTGTAACGCGGCATCAAATCCTTAAACGCTCTGGCTTCCAAATGATGAATGCCGGGTTTGCCGTTTGCGGTAGGTGGCCCTTCATAAAATACATATTCTCCTTTAGGGCTTTTCTTCTCTAAAGACTTTTTGAAAATATCGTTTTCTTCCCAAAATTTGAGTATTTCTTCCTCGTTGTGCGCCATTGCTAAAATGTATCACTTTCTAGCCTCTTTTTCAAAAACTAAAAATATTTACATCTTTTGGGGAACCTTGATACCCAAGAGATTGAGACCATTTTTGAGAACAATAGAAACTGCTTCAGTTAGAGCTAATCTAGAGCCAGAAAGTTCTGGATTTTCTGGATCAATGATTTTATTGCTGCCGTAGAATGAATTGAAATACGCTGCAAGCTCGGTCAGGTAAGTAACGAGCAAATGTGGAGCATACTCTGCAGCCGCTCGTTCTACGACTTCTGGGAATCGATAAAGAAACCTTTCCAAGTCTATAGCTTCCCCCTCCTTAACCACTCGCTCGACAAAACCTGCTTTTTCCAAAACAGACTTTGCTCTCACATAAGTGTATTGCAAATATGGCCCCGAATCTCCTTCGAAAGAAAGTGACTTTTCAAAATCAAAAATAATATCCTTGCCTATCGCTTGCCTCAATATCGAATACTTGATGGCCCCAATAGCTACAATCTCCGCAATCTCCTCCTTTTCTTCTTCAGAAAATTCTCTGTCTATAAGTTTTTCTGTTATTTTTTCTTTTACTTGATCAATTAGACTTTCTGCAGTTATTACATTGCCGGTTCTTGAAGACATTTTTCCGCTCGGCAGTTTTAGTATACCATGGGAGAGATGGTGCAGCCTTCCCTTTAGTTCTTCAAAAATTTCCCCAATAGCCACTTCTACTACTCCGAAGAAAGAATCTTGCTCGTCCGCAGTAACTGTAATCGACTTTGCATAGTACGGCCATTTCTCTCTTTTTATTTTTGCCAGACCCACCTCTTTGGCTTCGTAAGTTGGCAAACCTTCTTTATTTAAGAAGACTCTAGTGTGAGTCTTTGGTACAAAATCTTCTCCTTTGAAAATCACCGCTCCTTCTGACTCTACAAAAACTTTTCCAACATTTTCTTTTACAATTTCTTTTCCCACCTCTCCTGCCACACTTTCAAATAAATGCTCTTCAAAAGGAGAACCCAGCCTCTTATAAATTTCTTCAAAATAATTTAGGGACCTTTCTCTACCCTCTTCATATACTTTGTTTATGGCTTCATCACTTTTTTCATAAATCTTTTTATTTATTTCTATGATCTGCTGTTTAACCCCTTCGTCTTCTTCATACGCTTGATTGCCTTTGGCATAGGCAATATTGAAATCTTCCCCTTTTAAAATAGCCCAAACCGCCTTAGCCACATGCAAACCTTTGTCGCCATGATAGCTCACCATGTGAGTTTCAGCTCCGCTGGCTTTCAAAATTCGATGTATAGACTCACCAATAGTATTGTTCATTAAGTGGCCAATATGGAACTCTTTAAATGGATTTGGTTGAGTATGTTCCACTACAATCTCCCCTCCTTTTAGAGAATCGTTTTTACCAAAACTTTCTTTTTCTTTAATTATTTCTTCTATGCTATCTCCAAAAAAATCTTTGGAAAGATAAATATTTATGAATCGCGGGGCGACAAAGTTTATTTTTTCAACTTCATTTATTTTGTTTTGATCTAATTTGTTGAAATCACTTTCAGCAGAAGAATCATTCACAATCAAAGTAAAGTCACCATTTTTCAAATCTTTCGGATGCACCAAAGTGGCATTCTCCAATCCTATAGTTTCTTTGACCCAATTTTCTAATTTTGTCTTTATATTCATCTTATTTACCCTATTTTCCAGTACTTCCAAATCCTCCTTCTCCTCTATCACTTTCTGAGAGTTCATCTGTCTCTATAATTTCTGGATGTTCTATTTTGTGGATTATCATTTGCATCACTTTGTGACCTTTTTCAAAAGTATAGGGCTCTTTACCCAGGTTAATTACCCCCAAAATCAATTCTCCTCTGTATCCGGCATCCAAAACTCCTCCCACTACTTTGATACCATGATTTTGGGAAAGCCCACTCTTGTCCCACCATAGGCCAGCGTAGCCAATTGGTATTTCTACCGCAATACCACTCTTTACTCTCGCAATCTCACCCGAGTTTACTGTTGTCTCCTCCAAAGCAAAGAGGTCCATCCCCGCATCACCCTCTTTGGCAAAACTTGGGATTTTGGCATCTGGGTGCAATTTTTTAATCTTGATCTGCATCATTTTGTAATTATTGATTTGATTTTAACACCCATTATAAAAACCGAAAAGGCGCGCATCTCCCTACCAAAGGGGATGAGCGCCTCTAAAATCAACTGAATTGTTCAGCAATGTTGCGTACGCGGTAATGCTGCATAGGCATAGCATGCTGTTTTTTCAAAGGTAAAGAACAGAGTAGATCAGCCACCTTCTCTCTGTTGTGTCGAACATGACCTTGATCCACTTCTACTAAGTCCTCGAGGATAATCTCTGGACCAAGAGTGTGGAGCTTCTCGTCTGGTTCAACCAAAAACGAGCGCTCTTTTCTAATGTAGGTCATAGCGATTTCTTCGGGGATTGTGCCATTGTTTGCAATCACAAGATGAGGCATCTTCCCTAAGTAATGCTTAAGCGTCCTGACAAAAAGCGAAGCGCACCATCCATTGGTCTCGTTTTGCTTTGTCATGATGTTGGTAAGGCATACTAACTTTGCCTTTGTTTTGGCGATAACTTCTTTGAACCCAGAGACCAAAAGATTTGGGATCAAAGAGGTATAGAAGTCACCACAACAAAAGAGAATTATGTTAGCCTCGAGCAAAGCATCCCGGGCTTCCTCGTAGAGGGTGGCTCCAGGGATCAAGCAAACATCATAAATCGGTGCGCCATATGTCCACGACGTACACTGCCTCTGGTCAATTCTATCTTCCCCCACAATTTGAGTAGGCTGCAAGGAAAGAAGATCTGCGGCCAAGTGCGCATAGTCGAGACTAACTGGAATAACCCTGTTTCCGCCATTCACACAACAGAGACGATGGATATTATCCAGCGCTTCCGGAATATTCCAGTTGGAGTTTTCAAAATACCTCCTGATTATATGGTTTACCACCGACTGATTTGGATGTCTAGGCCGGTCATATCGAGTGCCAAAAAACTTATCTAGCCACTCAATGGGAGTCAAGGCTCTAAATCCTTTGCCCAGATCTCCCAAAGCAACCGTACGGTAGGCAGCTCGGATTTCTCCAGTATTACCGCCATTGTCGAACATCGAATGAACAGTTTTTACCTGTACATCCCTTTTAGCAAGAGGTTTGGCAATGCGATAAACGCCACTGCCTCCTCCAACTATTACCAGTTTTAACTTTTTTCGCATTACTACCTCCGAAAAAAAGAAGGTTCATTCGCGAGTACTTTTGTGCGTCCCGCGTCTAGTTAAATTCTACGCCTCCCCCCAACGGAGTCAATAGAATTATGAAGAACTTCATTAAGAATTTATCTATATTTATTTAGTTAAATTCCAAAACTCTTGAAAATTATGTCAAACCTGGTATTTTATTTAAGAATGAAGAAAATAATTATTTTTGCATCTGGCACCAAAGAAGGCGGTGGCTCTGGCTTTGAAAACCTAGTCGAAGCAACCAAGAAAGGCATACTAAATGCCGAGGTCATGGCTGTAGTTTCTAACCACGAGCATGGTGGAGTAAGAGAGCGAGCTGATAGACTGGGCATCAAATTTATCCACTTTCCACCTCCTTATACTGCCGAAAAGTACCAGGAGATTACAGAGGGTGCAGACTTGGTCTGCCTCTCTGGTTGGCTCAAACTAGCTGTAGGCTTGGACCCCAAGAAAACCATCAATATTCATCCTGGCCCCCTACCCAAGTTTGGCGGGCCCGGTATGTATGGGCACCGTGTTCACGAAGCAGTTATGGAGGCCTATAGGCGAGGTGAGGTCACCAAGTCTGCGGTATCAATGCATTTCGTAACGGAGAAATATGACGAAGGCCCCATCTTCCTCTCAGAACCAGTAGAAATCATGCCCAATGACACTCCAGAAACTCTGGCAAAGAGAGTGAACGAAGCCGAGCACCTCTGGCAACCCATCATGACCGAAAAAGTCCTCAAGGGCGAGATCACGTTTGAAAATGCTAAATAAGAAAAGGCCCCGCCAAAAACTGCGGGGCCTTTTAGCAAAAGAGCTATTCAGACAGACTTTGACTTCAGTTGCATTTCTGCTCGAGCTAGCTCTCTTCCCAAATAAAGAGCGTGAGAAATAAGAGAAACTGCGCAATTGCGAGCAATCTGCCTTTCAACTGCCGCAGAAGAAGTACCTCGATATTCTTCAAGTTTAACCCCCAGATAGGAATGCTCTGCAACAATTTCTCCAGCATCTCGATCGACAGTAATAGTGAATGATCCATTTGGATCCATGCGGGGATGCATTTTGCCTTCCGCATCCCTGATTTCATCCCCCTCCTTGAGGGCCACTATCTGCTTCGCCTTTTCCAAAGCTGACAAATCAATACTGATTGAACGACTAATCACCGTGATAGGCCCAGAGGGAATACCAGCAATCTCAGAGACAAACTTCTGTATCGCCATAAGCCCGTAAAGATTTTCGGGCCACGCACTCATGGCGTTGTGAGTACGAAAGGTTGCAGTGAGACTCAACTTTCCATCGAATCGCCGGAAAAAAGCAGAATCGAAACACGGGCACCCTGTACCACTGACTGTGTCCTGGACTGTATCCCATAGACTCAAGAATGCATGCCGAGAATCCGGAGAGTTCTGGAGTCTCTCCCCCAGGATAGTTAAGCAATCTACGGGCTCACCATCTCGTAAGAAATATCCTCGGAGACGATTGCCATAAGAGTACTTGAGATCAAGCGGCTTGAGAGGATCTAAAATCCTCATTTGGTAATCAAGAAAATGGTTGTGATCGAAACCCAACGATTGAATAAGCTCTAAACCTTCGTCTACCGGATGCTCAACAACTACATGAGTATTGAGGAGTTCAATCCTTGTTTCGGGTCCAGTTTTTTTGGCCACTATATTCCGAAAACCGAAACGAAATAGATGGAAGACTAGTTCTTTCCAAGCCTCCATTGGAGTATCGCGCACAATAGTGTGACTGTGGGGTTCTGAAGGAAAGCGAGTCACAGAAGGCTCCGGAAGAGGTGGTGGCTCAATTCGTATAAAATCACACCCCACATTAGTAGGAAGACCGGCAAAGAAGGCTCTAAGACTTGCCTGTCCCTCTGATTTACAGATATCCTCAAAAGACTTTGTCTCCGGAATTCGAGAAAAGTGTTCTGGGAGTACAAGTGAGTCAATAACTCGATCTGTTCCTATAATTCTGAAGGATGGTTGCCCCAAGAACTCGAAAGGTTCTAGACCCCTCTCAAGAAAGTTGGTAAGCCACTCTCGAGAGCCAGAAAGGTTCTGGCCGACAATAAGCAAATGGGAAATCTGTGGATTCCAGAGCAGATTGCGAATCATCTGAGGCAAGCCATTGCCATATAGATTCCCCATAACTGAAATCCTAGAACTCTCCGAGAGGTCAATTCCTGCTTCTTTGAAAATCTGAAGCATGGATTCGACTTTGGACCACAATGTAACAACCGCCACATCCCCCTCCGGATTAAGCACCGTGAGGCGCTCGCCAAAATAACGTGCTTCAAATTTCATTCTCTATTATTCTCCTATATTCAATGATCTGAACCATCTGCTTTATAGCATCTTTATACGAAATAGCCAATGTTGTCAGACTGATTCTTTTGGTTATAATCAGATTATGAGTGAAAAGATATCTTTATTAGGAAAAATCCCCTTTGAAGAACTCTCTAAAATTCTGAAAAAAATAGAATTTAGAGGTCTATATAATGATCAAGGAGAAAAAATAAAACCTTATAAAAAAGCCAAATTTTCCATTGTAAGAGTTTACCCATCGACAGAATTAGGAGGATCTCCTGTTATTAAGACTCCTTATGGTAAAAAAGTACTATTCTCTCCTCAACCAACTATATATTTGAATCAGATAAATATTATAGATACCGTAAATAAGTTTTTGGAAAAGAATAAAATGGCGGTTACTAATATGAAATATGCCGTAGAATATGATTGGAAAGATAGAGGTATTTTCCATATGATTCCACCAATAATAGAGAGGCATGTATATAAAATAAAGAGTGGTTTTATAGACTTAAATTATTTAACTCATTCTTTTGATGACTTTTTTGTTAAAGACGCCAAAGAAAATTTTCATAAAATATCAGATCGATACTTAAAAGACTTTTATATAGACGAGGTAAGTTCTATAAAACATTTGGATGTCTTTCATTCTAATACTCCCTTAATAAATTACGGCCTCAGGTTTAATGGTATACAAGACTTTCACATAGTATGTGATGGAATGCACAGAATTGATTATGCAATAGAACATTTAAAACAGGCTATCGATGTTATATTGGTTGAACCCGAGAGCAAACCTTTGGTTCCTTATTATGCGTTTCCGGTACCTTTTTTCCCAACCATACGACTTTCAAGTAAGCAATCAGAAAAAATGTATCCCAGATTGGAAAGGGATAAAATACACCTATTTAACGATTTTTTAAAAAAGGTTCTTCATTATGACTGGACTCCCGCAGGTTTAAGTGTAAGTAAATTAAGAAGTAATGCCTAGTTATATAAGTAAAGAGTATATAAATATTTTAAAAAAAGTACTTTCTTTAAGTGTAGTAAAGAAAAAAGGAAATATTAGAACTAGTTCTATTGCTATATCAAGTTCAGGAAAGTCATACAAAGCTGGACTTATAGAATCAGATACAAACACATTTAATATTCCATCAGAACATATAGCACTAATGCTATCTACAATTTCAAATGATTATAGAGTGGTTAAAATAATAACTATGGTAGAAAAAGTAGATTCTCAAAACTACATATCCCCTATGACATTAAAAATTATCAAGGATTATTCGATTAGAAGTGGTTTGGATATAGAGTACACAATAGTAGATATAAAAGGAAAAATATTACTAAATAAAGAGAACATTACTGATTTAATTCCCTATTATAATCCAGAGAAAATTATATTATCGAGAACAAATCAGGAAGTATTAGATTACAAATATACAACCACTCCTAAAGACAGGAGGAACATACCCAACTTATTGAAAAAATACGCCATTTTGGGTCTAAATAAAAACTTTCCTTTATATGATTCAGCGTCAGGTTACGCAGCCGCAGTATTAACAAAGAGTGGAAAATTATTTTTTGCCGGACAATATTCTAGCCCAGATAAAAGACTAGGGTTACATTCTGAAGTAAACTCAATTATATCTGCAATAATGAACAAAGATTTTAATATTACTCACATAGGATTAGTATCAACAAAATATTTTGATACTCCTTGTAATATGTGTGGTAATTGCAGACAATTTATTTCGGAGATGGCTCAAAATTTTAATTTTGAGCCTAAAATTTATTTATTTTCAAAAGAGAGTAGCGACTATAAAGAACAGGATATAAACGATTACCTACCATCATCTTGGTCTAGTAAAAAATGGGAAAGCAAATAGGCGCGCCATTTCTGACGCGCCCTCACCTTAGACCACCCTGGTTTGCAATAGCAGATATGTGTTCGTAAACTGATCGCCAGGACCATAATCTAAAAGTTCCTTCAGGGGCCTCCTCTAAGCGGTTTTGAGGCCAAGAAAACAACAAAAGATGTGGGACGACTCCGACCAAAGAAATAAGCTTAGTTGAGTCGTCATCTACGAAGATATCTAAACCTTTGCAGGCTTTTACTTTCGAAGCTCCGTAGCCAACACCAGTAACAGGAAGTGTTACTTGGTACTCTTGCATCCACCTCAAAGCAGGTTGCAGAGTACCATCTTCTGAGCGATTAGTGACCACCTTTATATGGTGCCCATCCTTAATCAACTGCTGAATGTACTCCAGAGCTCCAGGTACTGGGACCATTGGATACTTCCCACTAAATACTTCCTTACCAATTAAGGTATACTCTTCTGGTGTTAAAGCACCAGAACCCACCACCCAGTCTCTCCTGAAATTATCGGCGGAAATACTCTTTCCGAATAATTTCAAAGCTAGCATAGGTTTTATTAGATGAGAATTGGCAATAACATTGTCGAAGTCAAGACCAATCTTCAATTGTCTCAAATATCACCTCTTTCTGACACAGAGTTTACAGATTTTTATACAAAAAGAAAGTGCCCCGATGCATGTATGCACCGGGGACTTATTATTGCAGCGAGACTAGACCTGTAAATTGAGAGGTTGCTGCACCTCAGTTGGCGGCGTGGCAAACTGCTTCCACTCTCCGAAAAAGGATTCGATGACTTCACGATTGATCCCTTTGTGAGAAAGGAAGACCACTGTCCCGTCTCTAGAATCATTTGGGGTCTTACCCCCTTCGACGGAATAGAGTTTTCCACGTGTCAGCTGATAGACAAGAACAGTTGCCACGAATGGGCCATCTTCCTCATCCTCAAAGATACTACGAGCAACACAGAGGGCCCGAGTTGGATCTTCAGTCAACATCCGAGGAGCTGTGGGGTTAGACACCTCCAAAGCGTTTGGAATACTCAAGACCAGAAACATTCAAAGAACTCCTTTCAAGAGTATCTTACAAAGTTTTAGAGGAAATACAAGCTAATTTTTCACTTCGACCCACACATAATTTTCTGATGAAAATTTGCGCGGGCCCACCTCGGCCCGTCGGCCTCCGGTTCGTGGAAGTGCGATTCAACGCACTTCCACGCCCATACTCCTACAAGTGCCGGCGATGATTTTTATAGCCGCTTCTATGTCGTTGGCGTTGAGGTCTACCATTTTCTTCTCTGCTATCTCTTCAAGCTGTTTGCGAGTGATAGTGCCTACCTTTTGTGAAGGGGCTTTGCCTGAACCCTTCTCAATACCAATGGCTTTGAGAATAAGGTTGGAAGCCGGAGGAGTCTTTAATACAAAATCAAAAGTCCTGTCTTCATATATAGAAATTTCTGCGGGGATCAAGGAGCCAGCCATCTCTCGAGTAGCTTCATTGAACTTGGTCACAAATTCACCAATATTGATACCAGCAGGACCAAGAGCAGTACCAATAGGCGGTGCAGGTGTAGCCTTACCAGCCGCTATTACAATCTTTATTTTTTTAGAAACCTTTTTGGCCATTTATATTTTTTGATTAGGTTACACTACTACGAAATACCATTTTTCGCAACTCCCCTCTCCTTGTTCAAGGAGAGGGGTTTGGGGGTGAGGTTAAATCTTCTTAATTTGCAAGAAATCTAGCTCTACTGGAGTCTCGCGGCCGAACATCGCTACCAGCACCTTTACCTTACCCCTCGCCTCATCTACCTCACCCACCTTACCTTCCAAATCCTTGAACGGACCGTCAACAATCTTTACTGTATCATCTTGGGAAAGATCAATATTATGCTTAGGAGTATCAGTACTCATCCTAGAGAAGAGGTCGTCTACTTCTTTCTTATCAAGAGGCACAGGGAAAACTCCAGACCCAACGAAACCGGTCACTCGAGGAGTGTTGCGGACAATATACCAAGAGTCATCAGTCACAATCATATCTACCAAAACATAGCCCGGGTAGATCTTCTCCTCCTCAACTATTCTTTTGCTACCCTTTATTTTTATTTTTTTCTCAGTTGGGACCAAGACATTAAAAATCTTTTCCTCCATACCCAAAGATTCAATGCGCTGTTTCAAGTTCCTGGCTACAGCATTTTCATAACCCGAGTATGTGTGAATAGCGTACCAATTACGCCCTTCTTGTATTTGTTGCTTACTCATATTTATAAATAAATTAGATAATTATCTAAATAAATAGACTCAAAATTCTAGAGAAAATAAAATCGAATATTCCTAAGAAAAATGCCACGAAAACAGAAAGCAAGATAACTACCACCGAGAGCGCTATGGACTGAGCTCTGGTAGGCCAATTAACATGGGCAAACTCGCCCTTAGTTTCTTTTAGATAAGATGATAAAGACATATTTGGTTAATTAATTCTATCAAAAAACCCCGCTCGGGGCTCTTTGAATATAAGTATAAAGGAGTAAAAAAGAGAAGTCAACCCCTACTTCACTTCGTAAGTAATGCTGATCTGAGAGGTTATTTTGTTCTCTCCCACCGGTAGAGTAGCTGGAGCGGCAATAGATTCAGACTTCATATCCCCACCCCCCATCCCATAGGCTGCACTCATAGGCATATAATTGCCGCCTTCATTGAAGTAGAGGATGCGGCCAAGCTTAACCCCAAGCTCTTTAGAAAGTTCAACTGCATTGGCTTTGGCTTTGGCAATTGCCTTTGAGCGAGCCTCAGCAATATATTTGTCTTTGTTGTCTACTGTAAACTGAATGCCACTTATGTCAGATGCTCCAAGACTGCCAACTTTGGTTACCAAATCGCCAGCCTTGCTAGTATCTCTCACTTTGACAGTGATAGTCTGATTGACCTCATAGCCCGTAAGAACATTTTTGCTGACTGGACACGGTACAGTGATGCAGTAAATCTGGTTCCATTCATATTTTGGATAGACACTATAGTTGGTGGTCTGGATATCTCTCTCTTCAATACCAGCGGCCTTTATGTCAGCCAAAGCTTTGTTGATCTTCACATTGGCAGCATCCTGGGCAGCAGCAACAGTCTTGCCAGACTCAATAACAGAGAAGGAGAAGGAGGCAATATCAGGAATAGCAAAACTCTCTCCTTCACCAGTTACCACTATTGTATTTTGAGGGTAGACTTCATGGCCCACTTCTGGCAATCGCTTCAAATCGGTAATTACTTTTACCAAAAGAAAAACAAAAAGCATCACAAAGCAGAAGCTCAGCCACTTAAGTACTCTCTGTGAACCTTCACCACCAAATAGTTGGTTGAACATATTGATTTATAAATTACTTAATATGTCCGAATTCTATACCTATTTACTCCATCTGGCAAAAATTCCGGCAGGCAATGAAAAGCCTCTTTCTGAATCTTCTTTTATAAAAAGCTCGCCCGCTTCTACTCTTTGAAACTCCAAACCAAAAGAAGCAGAGAGTATTTGAGCATAAGAAGTGGGAGAAATAGCTGAAGCATAGCCATTCATAAGTATAAAATCTGGATTTTCTTTGAGCACTTTTTGGCAAAGAGAGAGTAGTGGCAACAAATCATTTTCAATATTCCAAACTTCCCCTTTAGCTCCCCTGCCATAAGTAGGGGGGTCTAGTATGAGACCATCGTATTGGTTTCCTCTTCTTAGCTCTCTTTCTACAAATTTTCTGGCATCATCCAATATCCAACGAATTTTTGCGTTTTCTAAACCAGACAACTTGGCGTTCCATTTGGCCGCTTCTACTGAAGGCTTAGAGGCATCTAGATGCAATACCTCCGCCCCAGTCGCCGCGCCTGCGCAGGCAAGTGTAGCACCTCCGGTGTAGCCAAAAAGGTTAAGGATTTTGCTGCCACTTTTTACCCTTTGTTTGAGCCAAGCCCAATTCTGCCTTTGCTCTGGAAAGACACCTATATGTTTGAAATTCTTTAGACTAAGTCTGAAAGTGAGATTTTCAATCTCAACCTGCCAGTCTGCTTCTTTGATCTTGGGGTTCTTTACCTTCCACTTTCTTGATACAGGATCAAAACTGGCATCTGCTTCCTGCCATTCATTCTGTGAAGCTTTGGGCCAAATGGCCTGTGGATCTGGTCTAGAAACAACAAAGTCACCATACCGCTCCAGCTTCAAACCTCCTCCTGAATCAAGTAAGGAATAGTTTTTCACTGATGTGTGTCTTCAGGTTTGTTTTCACCCAAAATTCTTTCTATGTCTTGAACTATGGACTGCAAACTCTCATCTGACTTAATCACATACCCTACCGCACCTAGAGACATCACATCACTGATCTTTTTGACGCTAGAAAGATTGGAGGAAACCAAGATTGGCACCTTAGGCACATCGGACAATTCCTGCATCTTTTTCAAAAAAGAGGTGCCGTCCATCTTTGGCATCATCAAATCCAAAATCACCAAATCTGGCTTTTCTTCTTTCATTTTGGTCAAGCCCACCTCACCATCTTCTGCAGCTAAGAGCTCATATTTATTTTTTGGTAGAGCGGTTTCTAGAGTTTTGGCAAAGAACTGATCGTCGTCTATTACAAGGATTTTTTTCATTGTCTTGTGGCTAGATTTAAAATAATAGTTCTATTTTAGCGCCTTTATAGGAATAGTAAAGTAGAAGCTGCTGCCTTTGCCAGGAGTAGAGACGGCCCCCACTGCCCCACCATGACTTTCGGCTATACCTTTGGCAATCACAAGCCCCAAACCAGTGCTGCGCACGCTCTCTGCACCCTCCCCTAGAGAAGAGATTTTGGCTTGTTTGTAGGTCTGGAAGAGAGTCTTCAAAGCTTCGGGCTCTATACCGATACCAGAATCAACCACAGAAACTTGGACCATATTTTTGTCTTCAAGTACCAGAGCTCCGATATGGATAGAACCATTGGCAGAAGTAAACTTCAAAGCGTTGGAAATAAAGTTGTTCAAAATCTGCTTCACTGCCTGCGGATCAAAATCTATAATCTCGGGTACATTTTTGGCCACTTCAAAATCGAGGGAGATATTTTTGGCCTCTGCCGATACTTTGTAGAAGGTCACCCGATTTTCCAAAACCTCTCTCAGATTGCTTGGTTCCTTACGCACTTCAAATTTGCCAGCCTGCAACTTGGAAAGATCTAGAATATCATTGACTAGTTCAAGCATAGAAGAAGAGCTTTGGAAGACCATATTGAGGTACTCTTTGAACTCTTTTGAGGTCTTTTTGATCTTGCCCGACAAAAATAGCTCTATGATCTTCCTGATACCGTCGAGTGGAGAGCGGAGTTCATGCACAATCATAGAAGTAAACTCTTCCCTAACCATCTCCAGCTCAATATCTCGGCTAATATCGTGGAACACCGCTACTGCCCCAAGCTTGCGCTCACTTTTACCATAATGATCAGTGACTGGATATACCCCGATTTCAAAAAATATATCTTTGATTTGCACTCGGGGTGAGACATAAGTAGTATTTTTGATCATAGCCTCTTCCATCCTACCCCTCACATCAAATTTGCCCGACAAAGAGTCTATCAGGTCAAAGATGGTAGTTTGAGCGTCTTCTGCAAACCCCAAAAGTTTCTTTATGGCTGGATTGACCACAATCAAACGATACTCTCCATCTACCATGATTACTCCGTCTCCCATACTCTCTACCATAGCGTTTAGTTTGCCTTGTTCGAGTCGGACCACTTCTTGGAGTCTATTCACAGCTTCAGAAGCCTGGGCCACAATTTTGTAGAGAATGGTCATATCTTCTTGTGCGTAGAGACCAGATTGAACATGGGCCACAGTCAGGATACCGGCCAAATTACCCCCAATCACAATAGGAATATTGAAATAAGAACCGATATTCTGCTGCATACTTTCTACCTCTATAGCTCCCGAGATAACCTCATCTATATTGCTGTTTTCGAAAGAGCGCTCGGTCAGAGCAGCCAAGGAAGCCAGCATTCTTTTTTTCAAATCATCAGTGAAAGATTTGTTGACAGAAGACTCGAGATGAATGTTGAGTTTTATCTTTTCAGGATTTAAAACTATATAAGAGACGGCGCTATAATCTATAAATTGCTTGAGAGATCCGGTAATAATAGTAAGGATTTCTTCTATATTTAAAGAATAACCGACTCTCTCCCCCAGTTCTTTGAGAATGGCAAGCTCGTAGATCCGACGACTGGACTCAGCCCTCTCATCATTCAACTTTTTATTCAAAAGAAAAAGTCTTCTCTTAAAATAGAGAGTAACCAAAACAAACAAAATCAACAAAAATACAAATATGAGTACAAATACTGCAGTCATTCTTAATTGCTCAAAATGCCTTTAAGCAGTTTGTTTGAGCCAATGACCATGAAGACATAGCCTATGGCAAAAGAAACTGTATGAAGCATTGTGAGCCAATTATTGTCTATGAGTGGGGCAAAGAAAGCAGAGATAGTGCCAAAAACTACAAGGAGCATACCAGCTCCAATATAGTAGAGAACAACCCCAAAGAGACCGCCACCCATTTTGCTTGCTGCCCGGAATACAAAGCCGGTAGCAATAAAGCCAATCAGAATAGAGAGAAGTATGGAGAAACTGCTGGCAAACACAGAGGCAACAGAAATGGTGTCATTTGAAAGTACCTGCTTGGTGTCCACATACTGAGCAGAAGCAAACAGAGGCAGGCACATTGCCACAGCAATAAGGAGAGGCTTGAGAGATTTATATTCTTTTTTCATAAAAATTTTGTTAATTTTAGTGTTTGAGAGAAGGATATTTTGCAAATACAGAATTGACTGCATTTTTGACGATTTCCCCAGAGAGAGAAACATATTGGTCTATCACTTTCTGCAAAACTTCTTGCTCGTTGCCTGATATGCTGGTTACTACCCCATCATCAGAAACAGCCAGACCTTGCACATTCCTGGCTTTAAGTACAGCTATTTGAGGACCTAGAATTACAATTTGCTTCTTTATTATTTCAGTAAGCACTTCTTTGTAGTCTGCATTGCTTGTATCCATAAAAGTTGACTTATTAGTATTCTATAATTTTAGCAGAAATCTTTCTGGTTTTTTAAGAATATGTGGATTAGAAAAAGTCTACAATCCTCAAACGGGTTTCAGAACGGCCGTTAAAGTAAGAGAGTTCAAGGTTGGCTACCAAGTTGGTAGCTATTCCCTCTTTGAGCCTGTCTCCAAAAGAATCGGGCTCTGCAAAAAAGGCAATAGCTTTGGTAGTGTGTAGACCGTCTCTTATTGTTACTGACAAATGATCGGAGGATTTACCAAATCTAGAAATTTTCTCCGGAATGATATTCTCCAAAATAAATACGGGCTTTTCATTGCCAATACCAAACGGAGCCAGCTTGTTTATCTCTCTTGCTATCACGGCATTCACATCGGCTACTCGCAAAATAGCATCTGCCAAAACCTCTTCTTCTGTTTTGACAATGTGAGTAGAAGCTTCTATCAGTGCTTCTTCTAGAGTATGAACTTTTTCTTGAAGTAAGGAGAAGCCGCCAGACAATTTGTGGCCACCGAATTCCAAAAAGTGTGACTTGGCCCGTTCCATAAGAGAGACTAGATCAGTCTCTCCATCAGAACGGCAAGAGCCTTTTATGACCTCCCCATTTTCTCTGCCCCATAGAAAAACCGGTCGGTTAAATTCTTCGGCCACCGAGTTGGCTGCAAGACCAAGCAAAGCTGGTCGCCAATCTGGATTGCCCACCACAATAACCGGCTTCTCACCAGAACTTTCAAATCTTTCTCTAACATGCTTTTTGATATCTTTGACGATTGCTGCCACCACTCCTTTGCGTTCGTTATTGATGCCATCCAAATATTTGGCTAAAGCCTCGGCCTCACTCTCGGTCTCTGCCACCAGCAGATTGAAGGCGTCTCTCGGGTGCCCCATTCTTGAGGCCGCATTGATCCTGGGAGTAATGGAAAAGCCTATATCATCCTCGGACAAATTAGGGGCGCTGATTTTTAGAGTCGAGTACAGCTTGCGCAGACCGAGCCGTTTGGTCTTGCGTAATACGGTAAGCCCAAAGTGAGCTAAGGCTCGATTTTCTCCAGTAAGAGGCACCATGTCAGAGAGAGTGGCAATACCTACCAAATCTAAGAGCCACTTCTCCTGACCAGGTTTCAAAAGCTGCGGCCTCTTTTGCAAAATAGCCTCTATCAGTTTCCAAACTGTACCCGTACCACACAAAACATTTTCTGGATATTTACTCTTAGGCAACTTATGGTTCACAATAGCCAACGCCTTAGGCAATATGGTGCTTGCCTCATGATGATCAGTAATGATTACTTCCATACCGAGCTTGCAAGCATGCTCAACTTCTTCTACATCACGCACGCCGCAATCAATAGTAATGAGAAGCTTTACCCCCTTCTCGGCCACCTCTTCTATCCCCTCACTGTTGAGCCCATAGCCCTCTCTATGTCTGTCAGGGATGTAATTCAAGAAATTTGAGAATCCGATTAGTTTGAAAAAATTGTGCAAGAGAGCCCCTCCGGGAATACCATCGGCATCATAATCGCTCCAAACACCAATCATTTCATTATTTTCTATAGCCGCAACAATCCTCTCTGCAGCCTTTTCCATATCTGGTAGTAGGAAAGGATCATGCAAGTCTCGTTTAAAATCTGGGCTCAAAAACTTTAACTGGTCTTCTTTTGTCTTAATACCTCTGTTATGCAAAAGCTGTTCTACTAGGTTGTCTGAAACTTTCTCTCTGACAGAATATTTTTTCATCTGGTTATCATAGCACTTCAAGAAAAACTCGTCTTTATTAACTACCTCACCCCCTCTCGCTCCGCTCGGCCCCTCTCCTTGTAAAGGAGAGGGGGAAGAAAAAACACACTATGAAAGAGCCTTGCGAGCCTCGACGGAGCGAGCACGAGGAAAAATTTAGTAAAATTTTATCCGTGCGAGAGAATAGTGTGTTTTTTGGTATAATTATCATTATGAACAACTGCATTTTTTGTAAAATTGTAAGAGGAGAAATACCAAGTTATAAGGTATATGAGGACCAGAATTTCCTAGCTTTTATTGATATCAACCCTACCTCCCCTGGCCATGTGCAAGTGATACCAAAGACTCATTATAGGTGGGTATGGGACGTGCCAAATGTTGGTGAATATTTTGAAGTAGCTCGCAAAATTGCTAAAGCGCAAATGAAAGCCTTCAACACCGACTGGATCCTTTCAAAAATCGTGGGTGAAGACGTGCCTCATGCTCACATTTGGGTCTATCCAAATTCTAACATTCAAGCCGAACTCAAAGACTTTGAGGGCAACAAAAATAAAATTATTGAAGCGCTTCAATAGCAGGCAGAGTGCCATTGGCTAGGAAGTCGAGCATGGCGCCACCGGCGACAGAGACAAAAGAAAACTTATCTTTGAGGCCAAGTTCATTTATTAAAACCAATGTGTCTCCCCCGCCGATCACAGTAATAGCACTTGAATCTGCCAAAATTTTGAGAAGCTCTTCAGTGCCAGATTTATAACCCTCTTCATATTTACCGAGCGGCCCGTTCCAGAGAATAAATTTGGATTGACTGATTTTTTCTTTCAAAAGTTCTAGGGTGTCAGTGTTAGCATCAAGGGCGGCAATGTCTCCAACAGGAAAAATTACTTTGGGATTTTTGGCAACTTCCATTAAAGCTGCCTCTTTGGCCAAAGCGCCACCAATAAAAATACTGTCAGCCAGAGTGGTAAACTTCTCTACCAAAGGCAGTTTGGTTTCAAACTTAGCTCCTCCAAGAATAAAGAGGAATGGGTGCTCTGGCTCAAATGCTTTTGATAAGTTTTCTACTTCTTTCAAAAAGTGTAGCCCCGCGTAGTGAGGCAAAAACTTGGGCACCCCCACCACAGAAGCGTGCTCTCGGTGGGAAACAGAGAAGCCTTCATTGACATACATAGTAGCGAGTTTTGCCAGCTTTTCAGCAAATTCTGCATCATTATTTTCTTCTTCTGGCCATTTACGAATATTATCAAATACAGCAATGTCTCCAGGCCCAAGTATCTGGATCTGATTGCGACCATCGTGGTCGAACGGATCTGCAAGAAAGATAGCCTTTTTGAAAATATGCGAGTAATTAGCAGAGAAATAATCAAACATCGGCTTCAAACTCTCCCCCTCTCGCCCAAAGTGACTAACAATTTCTACCGAGCCATTTCGATCCAAAATATATTGAATAGTTTCTATGGAAGAATCGATTCTGGAAGTGTCTCCAATTTTGCCATCTACCACCGGCTCCGACCAATCAACCAACACCATCACTCTCTCGCCCAAAAAATCTGTAACTGTTTTTATTGATTGCATCTATTAATAATAACGCCCCCTACCCCCTCTTACAACAAGAGGGGGTTTCGGAAAGCCCTTCTCTTGTGGTAAGAGAAGGGTTTGGGATGAGTTATATCGATCTCAAAATCCTACCGAAATCATCACTGATAGAAGCGTGACCAACCAAAAACCCATCTACATTGCCGTGCTCCATTATAGATTTGGCATTTTCACTCTCTACTGATCCACCGTATAGCACTCTTATAGTCTGGGCCACGTCTCTACCGGCTAATTCCCCCACCGTTTTCTTGATAAAGAGCACCGTCTCATGAATATCTGTTGGGCTCATGGCCTCTCTACTAGATTTGCCAATAGCCCAAACTGGTTCGTAAGCAAAAATAAGGCCTATCAGGTTTTTCTTGCGCAAAGGAGAAAGAGCCAGTTTGATCTGGTTTCTTACAAATTCCAAATGCCTTCCTTCTTTGTCTCTCTCCCTCTCTCCAATACAGAGGATGGGAGTGAGCCCAGAATCAAAGGCGGCCTGCAGTTTGCGAGCCACCACCTCGTCGCTCTCACCCAACGCTCGCCTTTCTGAATGGCCAATGATTACAAACTTGGCGCCACTATCGAGCACCTGGGAGGCAGAAGTTTCGCCGGTAAAAGCTCCTTTATTGGCATAAAAAATATCTTGAGCTCCAAAAAATATATTTTTTGGCCGCTGCAGTTTTGAAAGAGTGAGCAGAAACACATCTGGCGGGCAGATTACCAGATCAGCATTTCTTAAATTTTGAGTATTTTTGCGAGAATTATTAAATATAGTTTTAGCTTCAAGTATTGTCTCTGGATTCATCTTCCAGTTGGCTATTACCAAGTTCTTTTTCTTCATTCCTGCATTATATCTCATCCTGTCTATATTTCATCCTGTCTATATTTCGTCCCAAGAAAGTATAGAGTACTGATCTGAAGTTAGTGGAAAGAAAGGAGGTGGCGCATACAAAAGATTGGCATCATAGCTTGCGGGCTGTGAGGCGTAGCCGCTATCTCCATAATAAAAGTAGCCTTGGCCATTGGAGCCAAACATGCCGTAGGTAGTAAGAGTGCTGCGTAAGTTCCACGGACTGCATTTACCTCCGTAATAATACCTGATAGTGGCTCCATTTTGAGCAATAATGGCCGCATCTATAGTCAAACTATCAGCAGAAGCCATCCCAACCAAAAAGTTACCTTGAGCAATAAGCCCAATCACATCTGAACTATCGAAGTTGGTATAAGTAAGGTTGTTGTTTACGATTATGTTTTTATAGGTAGCAGAATTTACTGGGAAAGTACCGGCAGCAATAGTAATTCTTGCATTGTTTATTGCCCCTTCTACCCAAACATGATCTTCAAAAAACAAAACCCCATTTGCAGGTAGAGCATAATTACCCAACAAGGTAGTAGAGCCTCCGGCTCCACTAATGCTCCAAGTACCCCATCCAGTTTGGTTTTGAGCATTGACACATTGATTTGGAGGAGAGAGGAGAGTGTTTACTTTATACAAATCAAAAGTGCCATTTGTCTTTAAAACCACTTTATAACCATTTGCCCCCGAAGAGGCTCTATAAAATCCACTATTTTGTGCTGCTGTTTTGATAGAAGAAAGATCTGAAGTGATACCGTTGAAATCTACTACTGGTACTGGGAACTGCCTACCACCAGCAAACACATCTGGCCGAGAAGGCACAGCGGCCGGCGGATTTGGATCGGCTGTGGGCACAGTAGTATAAACAGCAAAGTGGCCGTTGTAAGTGGAGAGAGCAGAAGTAACCAAGTTGTGTACCACTGGGTCCGGGCTACCATCAAGGAAGCCTACTCCAGAGTTGGAGTGGATGGGGCCAAAAACTTCATCTCCCGATCCGTAATAAACCACACTGTTGCTCACATAAGCATATTTGGCAAAAGAAGGGATAGCCATATCTACTCTAATAGTCCTACTTACTGTAGTACTGGCAGTAGTACCGGTAGAATCAATCCTAACCTTGGTAGAGCCATTTGGAGGTGGAGTGATATTTAAACTAAAAGTACCAATGAGATTGTCGTTCTTGTCATAAACATTGTGAATGTAAGGCCCAGGGACCCCGGTACCATCCTCATAATCACTACGATTATGAGCCAAATGCCAACGATAATAATCAATACCAGATTCAGCCAACTCTATAGCCCTTTCCCTATTGAGAGATTCCCGAGCCCCAATAATATTGATGCGCGCCCAATTCAACAATCCACCAATAATGACTAGTGCCACAGAACCAAAGACGATCACTTGGGGCAGAAGTTGGCCTGATTTTTTAGATTTAATAATCATAAATTATCTTTGAGATTACGGAGAGTCACTTCACTAGTAACACTTATAGAGGTAGGTGAACGATTTGGATCCCTGTCTATAGTGACTGTGATCTTTACAAGACGGATGGAAGGAATATTGACCGGATAAGAAAGGGGTGAAGAGGTACCAGTAAAATTGGAGTCATAGAAGTCAAATATAGGTGTTGAAGTGCTTATCACATCATGCAAGAGAGTTTGTTGCTTTTCATTTGCCAGATTATAAGTCAAAGGTGAGCCAGAGGGCTCGGTTACACCTTTGATTAAGTTTGAACCTTGCAAAAAATACCGCACCTGCTCTTTGTAAGTGGTTTTGTCTATGTCACTATAAAATGTTAGAGATGAAGTACTAACAGAAGCTATTGGGTAAGCTCCCACACTGGAGGGTGAAGCGCTCCGCAATTCAAAAACCATAGCTTTCACGATCCTTTGGGCATCTGTTTGGGCACTCAAGTTACTCTGCAATGAACCATTTAAGAAAAATATACTCTTACCAAAATTAGCCAGAAGCAGAGCAATGACTAGAAAAATACCTAGGGCTACCAAAGTTTCCACCAGAGTAAATCCAAAATTTTTGTAAGATCTAGAGAGCATCGATTAACACTTCTTGATATTGATAATCGGAATTAGTGGTTATAGGCACAGTTTGTACCTGATAGCCATTCTTTGTCACCTGTACATTATAACTATCATTTGGAATAGAGTAGAAATCTACCTGACCTGGCGGAATACAAGCAGAAGAAAAAGTAGCCACAAAGTCTGCAATAATTGGACTCTTGCTAGTATCACTAGTATCCAAAAATATTTTATACCTAAAATATCGATCACCCCCATGTACAGGATTTATAACTGTATTGGAGGAATTATAATAGCTAGATCCAGTACCATCCGGGCCTTTGTAGTTCCAAACCGTTTCTGCAGTATTGTCTGGTGAAGTGGCTACTTGGATTCTGGCGGTAGTGTCCAAAGGCTCGCTCGCTGGCAAAGTATAGACATTGGTAAAATTGGAAGAGGTACCAGTATCAAAGACAGAAGAAGTAAGAACGCCGGAAGATACATAAGTACCAGCAATTCCAGAAAGAGTAAGATTGCCAGAAGAGTAGGATATATTGCCATCTGAAACATAAAACTTGGTCTTATCAGAAAAATCATTTTGCCCCGGGCCCCCAGACCAATCCGTTTGCTTGAAATAACCCTGACTAGTAACAAGAGTCTGATCAAAACCACCACCAAAGGCTCTGACACTAGCCCCAGAAATAGGTAGTCCAGTAGAAGCGTCTTTCACCGCCACCACAAGATGAGGAGCTGGATTTTGAGAAACTGTAAGATAGACGCTTTGACTACTGTTTGGTGGAAGAGGGACGGGTAAAACAGGATTAACCCCCTCAAGATAATCGGGGGTATTTAGAGTAAATCCATAAGAATCCCAATCTATATTTGAAATAATTTTCTTGCCAAAAGAATCGGTAGAAAAGGTACCCGACCATTTATAAATAATGGGAGAAGCGCCAATCAGTTTGTTGCCTTGATAATTAAAAGAAACAGAAGGTACGGTAGCACACACATCATTTACAGTATAAACATTGATATCACTAGCCCGATCTATATTAAAAGAAACCTGAGTCAGTTGTTGTAAGAGTACTGTAGCATCTGGTTTAAAAGGATTTTGATTGCCGCTTGAAGTAGCATAGGTTCTGTCTGTGGTGTAGCCAGACTTAGTAACACTTACCCGGTAAGCATTGCTACCTGGAGGCACATCTACAATCTCCAAAGTACCATTATTGTCTGTCACATCGTCTATAACAATAGAAACGGTGGTGGCAATATTTTGGATATGAACATTGGCCCCTGAAACCGGGTTGCCGTTGGCATCAAAGACCTTGACCAAGAGAGCACCGTTGGTAGAGGCGGTTTCCAAATTTTTGGGGGAAATATACGAATCGGCCACCATAGGTGTAAAATTTTTACAGGAATTACAGCTGATTGTTATTTCAAATAACTTGTAATCTGCAGGTGAAAGATCGTTGGGGCTACCCCCTATTGTGCCGTCAAATGGGTCATCTATATTTCTTACAGTTCTGTCTATTTCAAAATTGAAACCTCCTCTGCTTACATTTTCTGTCACCAGAAGAGGACCACTTGGAATACCAGACTGCAAGCCAACTTGAGTATAAGAAAGGTTGCGAGCCAACTCAAACTGCTCATTTATCAAATCAGTGGCAATAATTTTTACCCGAGAGACTGTTACTAGAGATACCAAGGTGGAGTAGGCTTGATACACAGAAATAGAAACTATAGCAAATACCGCAGAAGCAACAATAATCTCTACAAGCGAAAAGCCTTTATTGTATTTTTTATTTTTACTGAATAACATTTACAAGAGAGTAAGTTGGCAAAAGCATAGTGATAGCAAAACCACCCACCACTATACCAATAAGAATCATCAAAATTGGTTCAATAATAGTAGAGAGATCTTTGGTTTTTTGGTCTATCTCACTCTCATAGTAAGAGGCAACATTTTCCATCATGTCAGCAATCTTGCCTGTCTCCTCCCCCACTGCAATCATTTCTCCTACAAACACTGGGTAGAGATCGCTGGCTTCAGAAAATATAGAGGCAATGCTCCCCCCTTGCTCAATCTTTATAGTAGCTTCGTTTAACACTTTTTTGTAAAAACTATTTTGAACTACATCTTTAGCCACTCCAATAGCTACCACAATATCTACCCCTGAAGACATCAGTGAAGAGAGGGTGCGCGTGGTCCGAGCAGCATTGAATTCTTTGGCAATAGTTTTGATTACAGGTAAATGAAGTACTACTACATCTGCAAATCTTTTACCGGAGACAGACTTCAGAAAATAATACCCGGCCAGCAGGAGTACTAGAGCAACCAGAAGTAAAAATAAAATATGAGCAGAGATAAAATCACTAATTGCAATAACCATTCTGGTGGGCAAAGGTAATGGTACATTCAAGCCCTTAAATGTAGCCGCAAGAGTGGGCACCATAAATATCATCATCAAAATACCTATGACAATCATGACTGAGACCACAATCGAAGGGTAGATCATGGCTCCTTTGACTTTCTTGGTAATAGAATTGTTTTTCTCCATTTGATTGGCAGAAGAGCGTAAGGCAGCAGAGAGGGTACCAGACTCTTCACCTGATTTAACCATAGCCGCAAACAGATCAGAGAAAACATCTGGATGGTTTTTCAGCGCTTCGGAGAGAGGCCGGCCTTGATTGATTTCTCCTTCCAAACTTTTTAGAACATCTGTCAGCTTTTTGTTGCTACTTTGCTTGATCATTACAGAAAGAGCTCGATTGATGGAGAGTCCAGCATCAACCATCACAGCCAAATTTTTGGCAAAATTTATTTTGTCTTCTGCTTTGATGCGCCTAAATAAACTAAACCCGGAAGAACTTTTTGGTTTGGATTTAACCTCTTCTACAAACAAAACTGTGCCGCCTTCTTTGCGAATATTGTCATAAAGAACCAGCTTATCGGCCACCTCTTTGGTATCCTCATATTCTTCATTACCCCTTTTGGCTTTGTAATGATAAATGGGCATAAAATTATTCTGAAACCACTCTTAACACTTCTTCTATAGTAGTCATTCCTTGAGCGGCCTTGAAAATACCATCTTCAAGCATAGTGAGCATGCCATCTTTCTTGGCTTGAAGTTCAATATCTTCTGAAGTACCACCCTTAATAATAATGTCTTTAATTGTTTGAGTAACATTCAAAACTTCGTAAATTCCTATACGACCCTTGAAAGCTTCCTCTCCCGCTTCTTTCTTAGGTCTCCACATGGGAATACTTTCCCATGTATCTTTACCACCAACTATCTTCTCTTCTTTTAAGACTTTGAGCACTCTTTCTAGGTCAACGATTTTTGAGAGAGATTCTATTTCTGCTTTTGAAAGATTGTATTTTTCACTCTTGTCTGAGAGCTTCCTGACCAATCTCTGGCCAATGACCACATCCAAAGTAGAGACTAGGAGGAACGGCTCTATCTTCATATCAATCAACCGAGGCATAGCTCCGGCAGCAGAATTGGTGTGCAAAGTAGAGAGCACCAAGTGGCCTGTAAGAGAAGCATTGATAGCAAGCGAGGCGGTCTCAGTGTCGCGAATTTCACCAACCATGATTATGTCTGGGTCTTGCCTAACCAAAGTTCGGAGACCGTTTGCAAAAGTCAGCCCAATTTCAGACTTTACTTGAGTCTGGTTGACTCTGCGCATTTGATATTCAATCGGATCTTCAATAGTAGAAATGTTGACATCCGGAGTATTCAAAATATCAAGCATGGTATAAAGAGTGGTAGATTTTCCGCTTCCAGTAGGGCCAGTGGTCAGGATCATACCCACTGTCCGCTGCAAAGATTTGTGTAAAATATCCAAACCTTCTCCATGAAAACCAAGGGCTTCAAGAGTAAAACCAGAGACCGACTCTCGCAGTAAACGCATTACCGTCTTCTCGCCATAATAAGTAGGTAAAGTAGAGACTCGGAAAGAAACCTTCTCTCCATTCATGTCAATTTTAAATCGGCCATCTTGAGGCAGTCTTTTTTCATCTAACTTCAAATTTGAAAGTACTTTTATCCTAGCAGTAAGAGAGGAACCGATGTGTTTGGGCAAAACCATAGCATCGTGTAGTATGCCATCAATTCTGTATCTGACTACAATCTGGTCATCCAAAGGCTCAATGTGAATATCTGAGGCATTTTGAATGATGGCATGCTTCAATAAAGTATCTACAATCCTGACTACCGGCAATTCTTCGGCCAACTTTTTGAGATCACTCTCATTAGCTGGGGTGTCTCCTTCTATAGCATCTTGCACCGTCTTCAGAGCTTCAGCTTCATTTTTTATCAAATCACCAAATTCGTCTTTGAGGTTTTTTTGGTACTGAAGTAAAGCCCCCCTCATAGACTCGGAGTCAGTCAATCGAGGCAGGATCTTTAGACCCACCTTCTTTTTGATAGAGTTGAGGGCTTGCAGGTCATCAGTATCAAGCATGGCCACTTCTAGCGCGTTGTCTGTCTTGGCAAAAGCAATAATGCTGTGCTTTCTGGCAATTGGCTCTGGGATCATGTTCAAAATCTCATGATTCAACCGTTGACCTTTGAGATTTACAAACGGAATGCCCAAAATATAAGCCTGCATCCTGCGCACATCATCATCGGAAAATTTTCCGCTAGCTACAAAAACTTCTGAAATAGATTTTTTCTTGGATTTGGCTTCCTTTTCTGCTTCTTCCACTTCAATTTTGGAAGCTAGACCAGAATCAATAATAAAATCTCGGAGTTGTGAATCTTCTACATGCATTTGTAGAAAATTATATCACAATATTTCTCCGCTATCTGTGATTTATCTGCGAGACATCAGATATTTACGAGGGTTGAGATCAAGATCAATGAAATCATCTGCCGCTTCTATCAAGCGAGCGGAGGCTGATTTACCAAAAGAGGCTACTTCCACCTGGCAGCCCTGATTTATTTTCAAATATTCTACTAGGGGCACAAAGTCACCATCTCCAGAAATAATAATCACAGCATCGAGTTTGCTAGCCATCTTTATAGCATCTACTGCAAGCCCCACATCCCAATCACCTTTCTTGGCGCCACCGGCAAAAATTTGCAAATCCTTTGTTTTGGTTTCAATACCCAGCTTTTCTAGTGCCTCAAAGAAACCTCTCTCTTCCCCACTCTCAGTAGTGATCACATAAGCAATGGCTCGAATAAGAGAACGGCCAGCCAAAGCATCTTTGACTACATTACCAAAATTAACACGAGCGTGATAAATATTTTTGGCGCTATGGTAGAGATTTTGAGTATCGATAAATACTCCTACCCGCTGCTCTTTATGTTTTATAACTGACATTTTTATTTTTTCTGGAAAACAAGCTTTGCTTATTTTTCTAAAAACAAACTTGTTTTACTTTTTCAAACCAAGTTGTTTGATGATAGTATTATACCTCTTTGGACTTTTTTTCTCCAAATACTTCATGTGAGACTTTCTTTCTGCCACAAGACCAAGCAAACCTCTGCGAGAATGTTTGTCTTTTTTGTTTTTCTTTAGGTGATCAGTAAGGTCATCAATTCTTCTGGAAAGAAGGGCAATCTGAACTTCAGCACTGCCCGTGTCGGCCTCATGTGCTCTTACTTCCTTTATAATTCGCTGTTTTTTATTTTTAGTTAACATATTGAAATATTGAAAATTTACCCTTTTATACTAGCACAAAGGCTTCATTTTTGCAATAGTTTGGCTTCATAATAAACACAGGGCACTATTTCTATATTTAAGGCGAAATTATAAGCTAAATATATAAAAATGCTTACTTTTATTGCATTTGTACTACTGCTTCTGTGGATTATTGGCTTTCTCGGGTTCCATGTGGTCAGTTGGTTTATCCACCTGCTCCTGGTCCTAGCTATTATCATGTTCCTGATCCGGATTATTCAAGGTAGGAATCCAGTGAAATAAAGAAGGTCCTCTGAAGAAATCCTCAACTTTTGTTGGGGATTTCTTCATGAAAATGTCTTAGTCCTTCACAAGGTTCAGGACACTGAATTTCGTATTCGCTCGCATACTCGCGAACGAAATTCGTGGGTGACCAGTGGGTTCTGCCCCCACGACCTCCGCTTCCACAGAGCGGCGCTCTACTAGCTGAGCTATGATCACCATGGCCCACTTCGGCGAAGTGGTGCTCGGGAGAGGACTTGAACCTCCAAGGATTTCTCCATACGCACCTCAAGCGTACGCGTATACCAGTTCCGCCACCCGAGCAATGATTTAGAATATAATTATTCTGTTGCAGTAGCAACTTCTTTGACTTCTCCAGATTCAGTAGAGCTTACTTCAGACTCAGGTTCTGGTAATTCACGAATATTTCTCATCTGCCTTCGTATGTCTTTGGCTGCCTTCTTGCGTACATGATAAAGCTTGCTCCTGCGTACTTTAGATCTTTTGACAAGTTCAATCTTTTCTATATTTGGAGAATAAAGTGGGAAAATCCTCTCTACCCCCACCCCACTGGCCACCTTACGAACAGTAAAGGTGGCTCCAGCCTCTTTGCCGTGTTTGACTGCCAAACAAAGACCTTCAAAAGCTTGGAGGCGGATCTTTGGTTTACCGGTTTTCTTGTCTTTTTCAGTAATTTTTTGGACAACTTTAATAGTATCCCCGGATCGGAGATCCAGCTTCTTTCTCTCTTGTATATTTACCGGTGAAATAATCATGCTGAGTAATTTAACACGAAAGCTACTTCAGAGCAAGCCTAGCCTCTTCAAACTCTTGGGGTAAAGCCGACTCTATTTTTATATATTTTTCATTTGGCAGTTGCAAAGAAATAGAGAGAGCATGCAGAGCCAACCGGGTAAACCCCAACGCTTTTGGCTTGTTCGGTGCATACAAACTATCACAAATCACTGGCCTAGAAATAGACTTTAGATGTACTCTGATCTGGTGCGTCCTACCGGTCTTTGGTTGGACTTCTAAATAAGCAAAGTCTTGATTCTGCAGCAATACCCTATACTCTGTAATAGCCTCTCGGGTTTCTCCTTTAGGTAATTCGGCCGACCATTTTCTAAAATCTCCCCTACTTCTACCTATAGGTTTATCTATCACCCCAACCAACTTCTCAGAGGGGAAGCTGCCCCACACTACTGCATTATAAATTTTTTCTACTTTTCTATTTTGAAATTGTTCTTTAAGAAAAGCGTGAGCTTCTTTGGTCTTGGCTACCAAAATTACTCCGCTGGTCTCTTTGTCTAGCCGATGGACTATACCCGGCCGTTTTATTTCTACACGTTCTTTACCCTGAACAATGTTGAAGGGTTCTCCTACCTCCTCAATTTCTGGCCTATTCTCTCTTATCCAATCAACTAAAGTTTTTTCTTCACTCCTACCATCTGGGTGTACCAAAAGTCCGCTTGGCTTGTTTAAACCCAATACAAACTCATCTTCATAAATAATTTCTGGCTGCATTTGTGCCCCTGGCAGGAATCGAACCCACATCAACGCCTTAGAAGAGCGCTGCTCTATCCATTGAGCTACAAGGGCAACTTACGGCCCGCACTGAGCGAAGTCGAAGTGTGCGCGGTGAGGGACTTGAACCCCCGACCTTCCCAGTGTAAATGGGTTGCTCTACCAACTGAGCTAACCGCGCAGTGATAAAAATATAACACAATATTACCAAACATTAAATGCCTGGATTTGGCAGAGAAATGTTGGGAGAAGTTACAAATTCAGAGCGCTCTTTGTAGAATTTGTCTAAACCTCGAATATTTATAATGTTGGAAGAAGCAGTAGAATTGCCAATGTTGTCTGGGGAGCCAACATTGCCAAAGTAAGAGCTCATATAGAAACCAAGCACTACCGCTAAACACAAAAGTATTATGAGCAAAATCAAAGATCGTCTCCAAACTTTGTCTGGATTATAAGTAGCTGCATGGAGCTTATCCAAAGTATTGCCGTTCTTGCTGAAAATATTTTTGAGAGAAGTTAAGTTTATCTTAGACATGTTATTTAGGATTTACTCTGATCAGCTTTAAAAGTAGAGAACTCTATTTCTCCAGTCCACAATCCACTAACAGGATTACCAATGAGAGAAAAATCCTTGATATTGGTTACATACTGCATCTTTTCGATATTTTGAATAAAATTCACCACACTACTCCACTTGCCAGTAAACTTTACCTTGATAGACAAAGACTTGGCTTGAGAACCGCGCTCTGACTCATCAGAGACAGAAGAAATAGAAGCATTGACCAAAGAGGCACGAGCGATCTTTTCTGTCGACTCAATGATAGCCACTTCTTTGCCTGGTTCAATAAATGAATTGTTTAAGAAAAGTATTTTGTCTTTGTTTTCTTCGGTAATTCTTTTTATAAGCCCAGCCCTCTCACTGTCACTCGCCTGCCCTTCCACACCGGAGAGTACTCTTTCTATTTCAGATTTCTTGCTATGCAGCAGTAGAAAAACCACTATAAAAAACAAAATACTAAAACCAAAGATAGAGAGAGCGGTAAGGATTATTTTGTTTTTAAAAAATGTTTTCATTTTATTTGTGGGCCAAAATAGCTGTTAGAGTAAACTCCAGATTTCTTTCTTTAGTAAAGTCTGACACCGGCACAGAAGCGTCTTCAAAAACATGCGACTCTTTGAGGTTGTTTATAAAAATACTGAGAGCTTCTCGGGTGTCTGAGAGACCGGTAATAATAATGCTGTCTTTTTTGTAAGCGATACCCATCACTTGAACAGCAGAGGGTTTATTCTCAATAATGGCACTTATATAAGAAAGAGTAGAGGTGCTGTAGTTTAGAGCATTTAAAATAGTGACTTTGGAGTTTAGAGCCTCGGGCAAAGCCAGCAGATCAGTAAAATCTACATTGCCCGGCACCACCTCTTGGGTGATTTTGGATTTTACTTCAAAATATTTGGCTCCTTCAATAAAGTAGATCGAGAGTGAGAGCACTGAGAGCACTACCAATACAAAAGAGAGGATGTAAAATTGACTAGCAACTTTTCTGGATTTGAGCTCTTGGTCTACTACATATTTTTCTGTTTCGGGAAGCAAGTTCATACTTTTCAATTCAAATTTATTTAAGCGCCATCCCTATGGCCGCAGCAAAACTTAACGACTCTTCATATGGGAGAGAGGGGATAAATTTTTGCAAAGAAACAGCATTGCCCCACACATCTGCCAAAGCTGTGGGCAGAGAAGTTTTCATTTTTAAAGTGTCTAGAGCAATCTTTGCCATTTCAAGCTCCCCGCAAACAATGAAGCTAGAAATGCTGGCGTCTGTTTTGGGGGAGCTGTACTTTGACCAGTATTCATTTAATTTGTCGTATTCATCTAGAACATCCTGAGCGTAGTTTTCTGTAGATACTACCGGATGAATAGTCGAAAAGTGGACTATATTATTTAAAACCAAATACATTCCAACCCTATCTGGCCTTGCGTGCACCACACATATAGTGCGCTTACTGCCACGCGGCACCACACTGGAGGCAATAGCCTGAGACTCGTGCATACACTTATAAGGAGTGAAGCCAGCTGCTCTGATAGCTTCTGTAAATGCTTCAACAATACTCCTAGAGGCAGCCGCCACTACAAATTCTCCAACCGTACCACCATCCTGCTCTTTGGTAGAGATTGGTTCAAAATCAAAAACTACATCATGCAAAGACATTGGTACATTCTCTTCTATTGTAAATTCAATACTGCTAGCAGCATCTTGGCCAGGAGAAACTGGCACAGAAGTAATGAAAACATAGGCTAATTCATCAGGGATAGTGAAAGAAACATATTTGACTCCTATTTTGTTTTTTATTTGAAGCAGAGCTGCCACAAAATCCTTCTGATTTGCCAAAGTACCATTGGTAATAGTGCCCGGCTTCAAAGGCACGGAGTGGTACGATTTGAGAGTCTTTTCACTACCACCATCTAGTAAAACCGCTCGGATATTTTTTTGAGAAAAAGAAAGCCCAGCCGCAGGAGGATTTAGAAACTTTGGAGTCGGAAAAAGATCTAGAAGAGAAGTCTTCGACATGCAAACATTATATCACTAAACTCTTCTGTCCAAGAAGCTTTGCAGTATCAAAGCAGCCGCTGAAGCGTCATGCATTTCGTTTTTACCCGTAAACCGCTCGGCTTGAACTGAAGTCATAAATTCTGGCTCATAATGTATTGGTATCTCTTTCTCTTTTAGCTTTTCTTTTAATTTAGAGACAAATTCTTCAATGTTTTTCATCACCGCATTGGGCTGGCCTGTAAAATCTAGTGATTCTCCTACCACAATCTCGCTAACTTTTTCTTTTTCTACAATAGCAAGCACTTCTTCTGCCAAGTTCTCTGAGTTTTTGATAACCAAGTACGGGAAAGCCAGCTTGCCTTCGTCATCCGAAGTGGCCAAGCCTACCCTCTTATCTCCATAATCAACTCCTAGAAATTTCATAAAACAATATTAACATTTAATATAAAACTATAGTTGCTATTATGGTATACTGGATTAGTGCCTGAGTACAAAAGAAATCCAAATACTACTTGTAAAATTTGTGGAAAACCAATATACAAGAGGCCTTCCCAAATAAAAGGAAATCATGGAAATGTGTTTTGTGGCCAAGCCTGCTATGGAATTTTTTGTAGAAAAGAAGTTCCCTGCCCCGTCTGCGGCAAATTGATCCTCTCTGGTTTAAATAAAAAAACTTGTAGTAGAAGTTGTGCCAATACTTATAGAGCAGGTATAAAATACAAAATCAACCAGCCAAGAGATAAAGTTAAATCACAACAAGCTTTGAAACTCAGGTTGTTGGCAGAAAGAGGAAAAGTTTGTGAAAGATGTAAATATACTAAATATGAAATATTACAAGTACACCACAAAGACAGGAATAGAAATAATAATGAGTTAAACAATCTCGAATTAATTTGTCCAAACTGCCATTACGAAGAACATTTTTTAGAGAAAAGTTGGTTAAAAAATAAGTTTTAAATGACTAGATAATTAAGACTGTTTCTGCTATTATTCGCGTACAAATTGGAGGAGTGGCTCGAGAGGTTTAAGGCGTCGCTCTTGAAAAGCGAAATATCCGAAAGGGTATCGTGAGTTCGAATCTCACCTCCTCCGCAATGAAAAAAGTATTTACAATTTCATGAATAATACTTATGAACCAAGTAAACTCGAATGTAATTTTCTTTTTTCCCATAATCTCCAGCTATTTGTATGGAGACAAAATTTATTGTTTGTTGTCAGTAATGATTATTACAGCTAGTACTTGCTATCATTTTTTTGCAACAAAAAACTATTTTAGTATTAAAAAATATCTTCTATTAATAGACCGGTGCATCGCCACTACCTGTTACCTTTATATGTTTTACTTCGTAAACAAATTTGGCCACAATCAATTTTTACTTTATACTCTTCTCGTTTTTAGTATTTTGGTTTATCTCTTGGGTGAAAGGAGGTTTGCAGAAAAATACAACGTCCATTCATACTTTCATATAATCATTGGTATCGTCGCTGGCATTATCCCCCTTTTTCGATAAAATAAAAACATGATAAACATAGACGATTTTAAGAAGGTGGAGATAATTAAATAATAATTATTCAATGTTTTTCTCAAAATGTTGGTAGTCTTCTCTGCCACTTTCTTTGGTCCAATCCCCACCCCAATCCCAACCTAATTCTTTCATTAGATTAACCAAAGGGTCACCGGAGATAAGAGTACCTGGGACATTTTTATCGTACACCCCCTCTATCGGAGCCCTAAAGACTTCTTTTAGGTTCTCATCGTATCTTACGTAAATATTTTGCACGGGGTTTATATCGAAAGCCAATCCTGTAGCATGTTTGGAAAGTTTATTTGCTTTACCACTTATATTCCTGTAGTTAAAACCAGAAGAGTTGTTGTCTTCGCAAGATAGTTCATCATCCCATTTGTATTTTGGATTGGATATTGGAATTACACTTTGAATTGGGAATTTGATTTCCAAAGCCAAACCAAAGAACTTCTTTATATCACCTACAACATTTTTGTTTATTACAATTTGCCCTTGATGCAACCCTCCATCAAAACCGAGATATTTAACACTAACTATGTCCATCATATCCAAAATCTCCTGAGGAGCGGGGTTGTCGGGATTTTGAGCCAGAGCTTCTTCTGGGCTTACAGAACTGTCTATTTTTATATCATTATCCATTGCTTGACAGAAAATTATTATTGATACATGATTATAGCATGGTTTCAACAGAACCAAAAATCAACCAAAATTATGGGCATTATGCCTTTTATTGGACCTCAAGCTCGAGGGCCGATTTTTGCGTTCATAATATTTAACTCAATTAATTAGTGAATGGATACAAAAATGGGCCTTTGAGAAAAGGTCCGTTTTTGTTCTTTAAATTTCAACTTAGGATTAGGAGACATGATCAAAGTAAATCCGTCTACCATCAATGACCTACTTCAACTCAAAGAAGCAGGTGTACCTGTAACCTTAACCTCGCATCCAGGGAACGCATCTCTCTATAAACTTAGTCTCTGGCAATGTGGTATCCCAGAGCATTTCTGGGACGTGACTTGTTGTGTAGCAGACGCCAACAATTGGCCCATGTTCCGCCTTCAGAATGGCAAGGCAGAACTTCTGGTTTCTGAGGATGTTTATCAGAGAATTAAAACTCAGACGAACAGCAATTGGCGATTCGTAACCGCTTACCAGACAACTAAAGATGGAGAGCGGCTAGGCAGGGTTCACGTTCGGGAATGTGAGAGACTTTTCCCAAAAGTGATCTCATCTTGTTCTCGTCTAATGCTCTCTGAGGCAGAGAAAATCAGAGAAGTATTCTCGTATCTGGCAGAAACCAGACCCGAAATAGTATTCTCTCGCTTTATTACTCCAGAAGGAATCCTGCTACCGATTAAGCAAAGTGGTTTGAGAAATAGTGAGCTTGCTGATTCCTTTATTAGAGTTTTGAGAGAATTGGACCATCTACTTTTTAACGACAAGCCGATTACCACAGAAGGTGGGGCTTGTTATGACGGAGTGATGGTACCACTTTCAACCATGTTGGTTCAGTATTGGAGAAGTGGCAGAATTGACCGCTACGACATCTCTGGGCCAGATATGATCCATTATGCTACGAGGCCAGAGCATCAAGAGAATCTTTCTGAAATGCTTCGGTTCCTGCACAAGTGGAACCCTCGTCTGATCCCAGCGACCATCATGATCAGGATGTTTCCAGGAACTGTTGCTCGTGTAGGGCATATCCCAGGTCATGTGTCGGAGAGTGTGATGAGTCGCAAGATTCATGCACTCCGTTATCAAGGCCAGCTTCCAAGCGACCACAAAAAGAGAGTTTGGGAAGCAGCTAAGGATGATGAGCGTCATTGGCCGATTCAAATTAAGGCCAGCCAGGTTCCCTACTTTTCACAGTACGACTTAGTGGCAAATGGTGGCCAAATCAAAGTTGATGACTTCTGGAAAGAGGTTCCGCTCGAGGGAATGTGGGACAAGCTCGCCAGAGCTAATGGACTGCTCAAGTTGAAGTGAAGGTATGTAGTATTTAAGAGCTTTATTGAGAAATCAGTAAAGCTCTTTTTATATAAATTTGCTTATACGGTAAGAAATTGCGATACTAAAATTATGATAAACATAGACGATTTTAAGAAGGTAGAGATACGAGCGGGGAAGATTTTGTCTGCTGAGCCAGTTGAAGAGTCAGAGAAATTGTTGAAACTTTTGGTAGATTTAGGTGAATCAGAGCCAAGGCAGATTGTGTCTGGAATTAAGAAATATTTCCCGAACCCAGAAGAATTGGCGGGAGTAACTTGTGCTTTCGTGGCAAACTTAGAGCCGAGAGACTTGATGGGCCTTACTAGCAATGGCATGATTATGGCAGTCTCCGGAAATACACAGGATGAAAATGGAGAAAACGAATTCTTTTCCCTACTTAAAATAGACGCTCCTCCAGGAAGTGTAGTAAAATAGAGTGGATGAACGATTCTATTTTGGAATGGCAAGCCAAAGAACATCATTATGAAAACAGAAGTACTGATTGGTATTGGATGTTTGGCATTATTTGTGTAGCTGCAGCCACCCTCTCTATCTACTTTGGTAATTTACTTTTTGGCATATTTATAATAGTTGCCGGATTTACAATCTTTATCCTCTCTTACAAAGAAACGAAAATAGTGACCATAAAAATAATGCACGAGGGTGTTGTCTTTGGTAACTCTCTCTACCCTTTCTCTTCCTACAAGTCATTCTGGATAGACACCGACCATGTTCATGGATCAAGAATTTTGATGCACCCCAAGAACTCCCTCATCCCCCTTACCTCCGTGCCCGTTGCAGAAGAAATAGACTTAGAAGATCTTCACTCTCTCCTTTCTCAATTTTTAGAAGAAGAATTCTTGGAAGAATCTCTGATCCACAAACTCTTTGATAAGGTAGGTTTATAAATTTTAAGGTAACAGAAAACCCATCCACCGAAGCAGACAGATTTCTCTGTTGCTACGATGGTGGGTTTAGATAGTTGCCGAAGCGTTGGACAACTCTTTTAGCAATTTCCGGATGATGGGTTTGGCATTTTTACGAGTTGCTTGATCCGCTTTTTCGAAAGACAAAAAATCACCTAGATGCTCACCCATTCCACCGTGTCCACGATATAAATGGAAGCTCTTACCTCCACTAAGGTCATTAAAAAGCCAATAGGACAGCGTTCCAAGTTTCAGAACGTGACCATGGCAACCACACTCACAGTACTCCCAATCTGAGGACTTACTTTTCTTTTTTTGCCTTTTCATAACCCTTCTCGCTCCTTTCTTCTACCACAAAATTACCTCTTTGGGAAGGGTTTGTCAAATTATAAAAATATAGATATGTGGTCACGAGTATTTTGTTCGTCAGTCACTCACAAAATCTCTCGACCCCACCTCGGTTGTTTTGCTTGCTATCAAAACACACCTCCGGTCAGCACATGTATCGAAAAATCTGCAGCAGTGCAGATTTTTCTATCATGTGCTCCCAGTAGGAATCGAACCTACATTTTAACTTCCGCAAAGTTATGTCCTATCCATTGAACGATGGGAGCCTGGATAGAGACACGATAACAAAAAATGGCCTTTTATGCCATTTTAACAAAAACATTTTATTTGACTTTTATATTCAAACATGCCATGATGTGGGTGGGAGGGTTTATGGTAACCCAAGATTTTTTAACGATGGTTAGCTGCCTTGTACTTACGGCCGCTAAACAAGGATTCAAGCCAGTTCTAAGGACTGCCGGAAACGGCGTTGTCATTGTTGAAGATTCGGAGGGCAAATTTGACACCTACTTCGACAAGGATAAGTGGGAATTCACTCACCTTAAGACCTCGGGGGAAGGTGCCTGCATGAGTGAAGAAATTGGAGTGCTCCTTGGTAATGGGAGATCCCCAACGGTCTCAAGTTTTGAAGAGGCCGTTAAGTTTGCCTCCGAGCACTTAAGACCTAAGAACCCAACGCTCACTTTCTGTCCCCAACTTCAAGCAACCAACTAGATCAAAAGAAATGGGGGCTAGAAATAAATTCCGCCGAGCAGGAACTGCTTCGGCGGTTTCTGTTCTTATATATAATCATTACTTAACTGCAAGTTTCTTCATCAATTTAGATTTTTTGCGAGCGGCAGTGTTGCCTTTGATTACTCCCTTTTTATGAGCTTTGTCTATTGCCTTCTGAAGTTGAGGTAAAAGCTTTTCTGCTTCCTTCAGCTTTTTTGCAGTAATTAGTCGACGATATTCTTTGATTTTAGATTGCATTTCATCCTTCCTGCGCAAGTTGAAAACGCGCTTGTTTTTGGAAGCCCTAAGAGCCTTTTTGGCTGAAGATGTTATTGGCATGGAAGATAATATACCACAGAGAGAAAAAAGAGCAAACCTGATACATTTCTGATATATTAGAGATATGTTTGGTAGTATACGAGGCAAAATCACTAGTATTTCCATAAACAGAAGCTTGGTAGAGGTGGGTGGGCTTGGGTTTTTGGTCTACAGCACAAACTCCTTCTTGTCCAAGATAAAAGTGGGAGAAGAAGTGCATTTCTGGACTCATACTGCAGTCAGAGAAAACGACATCTCTATATATGGTTTTGAAAAAGAAGAAGAGCTCAGTATGTTTGAGAGCCTTTTAAATGTATCTGGCATCGGCCCCAAGTCGGCTCTAGCCATACTATCAGTAGCTGGTATCGGTACCTTGGAAGACGCTATCGTCTCTGGCAACACTTCTGTCCTTACTAAAATCGGTGGTATTGGCAAAAAGACAGCAGACAAAATAATCCTCGAACTTTCGGGCAAAATTGCCACCAGCAAAAATATGAGCGAAGCTATGCGAGACGACTTGGATGTCTTTGAAGCACTCAAGGCTTTGGGCTACCGAGAATACCAAATAACCGAAACTTTGAAAGAGATGCCCAAAGACATGGAGGGAGCCAATGAAAAGATAAAGCACGCATTAAAAATTTTGAGTAAGCAGTAAACACAAACCAGTATGAAAGAAAATTCTCTACTAGAAACTCTTTTGGATTTAGGCCGCAAAATAATCCCTCGCACAATTTTTAGAGCAGCTCAGCCTTTGTATCACTATATTTTAGCCTTAGCTGGCGCCATTATTTATAGATTTCCAGGTAAGCAAATAACAGTTATAGGAGTGACTGGCACCAAAGGCAAGAGCACTACCACCGAACTCATAAACAAAATCTTAGAGACTGCTGGCCTCCAGACAGCTCTGGCCAATACCATCAGATACAAAATTGGAGACAATGAGTGGCGCAATATGTTTAAAATGACTTTGCGCGGTAGGTTCTTCACCCAGAGACTATTGCGACAAGCGGTTGATGCTGGCTGTAAATATGCGGTAATAGAGATGAGCTCAGAGGCAGCAGTGCAGTACCGGCATAAATTTTTATATTTAGACGCCTTGGTCTTTACCAACCTGGCTCCAGAACATATAGAATCACACGGCTCTTACAGTAATTATGTAAATGCCAAAATAAAAATTGCCAAAGAATTGGAGAGGAACCCAAAGGGAGCCTTGATTGTAAACACAGACGACAAAGAAGCAGAGAGGTTCCTAGAGCTCAATGTTGCAAGAAAGATCAGCTACTCCCTACATGACGCAGTAGGGGTCAAGGCTGACGAGAGTGGCTCTTCTTTCCAAATAGAGAAGTTTGTCTTTCACAGCAAATTGCCGGGAATATTTAATGTTTACAACATGCTTGGAGCTATTGCTTGTACCCAACACTTTGGAGTGCCTTTAGAGACTGCCAAACTAGCTATAGAAAATCTAGATTTAATACGAGGCAGGATGGAAAAGATCGAGTTGGGTCAAGGATTTAATGTAGTGGTTGATTATGCTCACACCCCAGACTCACTCCGAGCGGTATACGAGACATATAAAGATCAGAGGATTATCGCTGTCCTAGGTAACACTGGCGGCGGCCGAGATACTTGGAAGAGGAAGGTGATGGGCGCTATCGCCGATGAATATTGTGAAGAGATTATTCTTACCAACGAAGATCCGTACGACGAAAGCCCCCGAAAAATTGTGGAGGAAGTGAAGGAAGGTATAAAAAATAAAAAAGTAGAGATAATAATGGACAGAAGAGCTGCAATAAATGCTGCTATTAGGAAGGCATCTCACTTCGCATCTCACGAGGTTCGAGATAATCAAAACCGGATCGCGGTTTTGATCACTGGCAAGGGCACTGATCCATACATCATGGAAGCAAATGGAAAAAGGACCCCTTGGGACGATGCCACAGTAGCCCGCGAAGAATTACAAAAAATTTTAAATGAGTAACTTATGCCAGAGTTGCCGGAAGTACATACAACTGTAGAAGGACTGAAGAGAGTAATTGTAGGCAAAACGATCAAAGATGTTTGGTCAGATTTTCATATAAAAACAGCTCATAGTGGGAGGCAGACTTTGAAGAACAAGCAGTATTATGAGAAGTTTAAGAAAGTGGTTAAGGGTAGAAAGATAATTGGAGTTGAGAGAAGAGGTAAAAATATTCTAGTGAATTTAAGCGGAGGTTATACTTTTGTAGTGCACATGAAAATGACGGGGCATCTAATGTATGGAGTTAGTGACAAATGGGTGCATTTAGTTTTTAAATTATCTAATGGTAAAGAGTTGGTCCTCTCTGACATGCGCAAGTTTGCATCTGTCACTTTTTGTAAAACTTCTGAACTCCACAAGCACGAGACAGTGGCTAAACTCGGGCCAGAGCCCCTTGATCCAAAATTTAATGCAGATAGGCTGAAAGAAATAATCAAGAAACGCGGCAAGATGCCGATCAAATCTGCTCTTTTGGATCAGAGTGCCATAGCCGGCATTGGTAACATTTACTCTGATGAGATTTTATGGGAGGTAGGTATTCATCCCCTCTCTTACGCAGTAAGTATTCCAAATAAAAAGTTTAAAGAGATCTACAAGGTAATGCGGGAGATCTTGCTTTTCTCTATCAGTAAAGGGGGCGATTCAAAATCAGATTATATAAATGCTTTTGGTCAAAAAGGAGAATTTCAAAACTTTCATAAGGTTTATAGTAAAAAAGGAAAACATTGCCCCCAAAAGGAGTGCCGGAGCAAAAAAGGGGCTATAATAGAGAGGATGGTAATCAAAGGCCGCTCCGCACATTACTGTCCGGTGCACCAAAAGCTATACCAGAAAACAAAAGTATAATGGAAAACAAAGACGCTATATTTATCTTGGTTATAATATTTATTCTAGGTGGTTTAGCTTATGGCCCCGCCAAAGAAGCAGCCAAAAATAATACGGGTACACAAAACAATAACAATTCTTCTTATACTCTAATAGAAGCTCAGAATACACGGAGCGCAGATACAAATCAAACAAAATCTACCGAGTCCCCCTTTGCTGGCAAAATCACTTTGAGCCAAATTCTAAACCGCAACAACCCTGACCCAAGCTATGAATACATCATTCTCTACACCCACTTAAACAAAGGAGAATTCTTAGACATTACCGGTTGGTACTTCAAGAGCCAAGTTTCCGGATATGCAGTAAGTATCGGCAAAGGGTCTCTCATCCCCTATCCGAATACAAAAAATGATAGTGATATAGTACTGCAGAGTGGAGACACAGCTTATGTGGTCAAAGGCTTTTCTCCCATTGGTATATCCTTCCGCACCAACAAATGCACTGGCTACTTTGAGCAAGACAGAACTTTTGTGCCAAATATCTTACTCTCTTGTCCTCGACCAAGTGAAGAAAAGCTCCCCACCTTTTCCAGCAACCTAGACGAGAACGAGGCCTGTGTCAAAGAAATAGAAAATCTGCAATACTGCATAGTGCCAAATTCTCGATACCTCAAAGATTTGCCCGATACTATCGACTCCGCTTGCAAAAATTATATTGCTACCAAAATAAACTACAATACTTGTGTAGCAAATCATGAGGGAGAAGTGAGCTTCTTAGGCAATCAATATTATATTTACCTCAACAAGTTTGGGCCACTTTGGAGAACCGGGCACGATACTATAAATCTCTATGATAAGAATGGCCTTGTAGTAGACACTATTGAGTATTAGAGAGTATTACTCCAACACTCACCGCTACGTTTAAAGATTCTTTCATGCCGCTCATGGGAATCTCTACCACCTCATCGCACAATCTGAGGTCTTCTGCCGACAAACCCTCCACCTCATTGCCAAATACAAAAGCCGCAGGAAGGTTATTGGATAGCAGTTTATAGTTTGTAGAATTATCTGCCTGTTCTACTGCTACAATTTTAAAATTTTCTTTTCTTAAAACTTCCAAAGCTTCTGGTAGAGTTTCAAACCTCTGCCATTTCACAAAATGCTCCGCTCCCAGCGCAGATTTGGCCAGCTTTGTGTTTATCCTACCAAAGCGGTCAAGCGGAGCAGGGCTAATACCTACCAAAAATATTTGAGTTACCCCAAAAGCGTCTCCAGTTCTAAATATAGAACCAACATTCTCAGCACTCCTTATGTTGTTCAAAATGACAGCCCTCTGCATCTCTGCTATACTACTTTATTATTGTCACAATAATCAAATGTTAAATCCTTTTCCACTACTTCTGGTCTACTCTCGACTAGCGCCCACTATAATTAGAATTGTAGCAGGACTCATCTTTCTCAATTTGGGTTTCTTAAAAATAAAATCCGAACATTTACGATGGGTTGAGTCTTTCACCATGCTCCGACTTTCTCACCGTAATGTAGTTGTAAATGTACTAGGTACAATAGAAATTATTGGAGGCATACTCCTAATCATTGGCCTCTTTACTCAAATAGCCGCCTTGATACTTTCTCTTCTTACTCTTCTGGCCGCTTTTATAGAATACCGAGACCCCAATATCTTGAAGCGCAATTTGCCGTTTTATATTCTTCTTTTTGTCATGACTCTCTCTCTTCTTTTTTCCGGTACCGGCTTTCTCTCTTTTGACTTACCACTTTAATCTGTCCGCTCGGGGGGAATCGAACCCTCGACCATCTCCTTAAAAGGGAGCTGCTCTACCAACTGAGCTACGAGCGGAATTGTAGCAAAAATATACTACAAATTTATATAAAAACCAAGTTGTAACGTTTGCCCGAGAGGCGAAGTCTTAAAAGTGTATAATGTATGCACACATATGAGTGACGAAGAAATATTAAAGCAGTCATATAAGAGCCCCTCTATGTTTGGTGAGCTTTTTGATAAGCACAGCAAGAGGTTTTTGAATATTGCTATGCAAAGTATAGGGAAAGGTACTGTATCCAAAGATAGAGCTGAGGATATTGTCCAAGAAGTCTTTGTGCGCATTTACAAATATGGGCAAAAGTTTCTAGAAAAGTCTGCTGATCCCAAATTCTTACCTTGGTCAAACATGATACTCAGAAATTGCATTATCGACCATTACAAAAAAGAGAGTGGCCTCTCCCCTCTTACCGAAGAGATGGAGAGCACTCTGGAAGCCCCAGACGAGTGGCAAGAGTTTGAGAGTGAAAACTTTTTTAATTCCCTCTTAAACAAAGTAGATAGCGTGAGTGCTGAAGTATTAAGACTTCGGTTTTCCCTTGGTAAATCCTACAAAGAAATCGGTAAATTATTGGGAGTGAGTGCTGTCGCCGCCAGAGTCAAAATTTATAGAGCTAAAAAAGAAATAATTAAATTTATAAATTAATATGAAAATGAATCTAAAAAATCGAGTGATGGCTCGTATATATATAGAGCACTCCAAGGCCCTGCTTTGGCGAAACCTGTCTCTTTTGGCCAGCCTCTTTATTGTGACCTACCTTTCAGTTTGTATTTCCATGCCAAACGTATTGCACAACATGCCCAAAGAAAGTTTGCATTCTATGCTCACCTTCTATCTATCCGCTTTCAAAAACACAGAAATGTTTATAAAAGTAGTAATAGTCTCTTTCTTGGTTTCTGTCACTCTTTCTGTCTACAAGCTGCTCAAATCATATCGAGAGTATTTGCCTCTCCAAAGCCACATCTAACTCTCCCCTGCCTAAGCGAGAATGGTGGTAAATCTCTACCAAGTCGTCGGCAAATTTTAAAAGCTCTTCTTCTTTCCAATTTACCAGATCGGCTTTAGCTTTTTTATATACAAAAGGATGCAAACCCAGTTCTTCTGCTTGGGCGCCTCTTACAGAGAGCATATCGCGCACCTTACCCCAAATTCTTGCGTGTATTTCTTCCGCTTCGGCACCATTAACTCTCCCCACCATAAATTCTACCCAAGCGTCTTTGGCAGACCGACGGCCTACCGCATCGGGCAAAGCAAAGACATTATACTTCTCTTCTCCCCATTTCTTTTTCTCACTCTTTTCTTTCTTCTCTACCTCCTCATTTTCTACAAAGACCCCTTTGTACTCAGCAAATAAATTATCTTGTTCCATGTTTTTATTTCACTAATTATTTCATTTGGGCCCAGGTGCTACCCATAGAAGAATTTACAATAATCGGCACACCTTTGGTTTCTTCCATTGTGAGGACAGACTCCATTATTTTTTTGACTTCCTTTCTAGCCAGCTCCAGCGCCCCGTCTTCTACTTCATAAATAAGTTCATCGTGAATCTGAAGCAGTAAGTGAACTTTGTCTCTCAAATTATTTTGTTCTATCCAAGTCTCTACTCTACTCATAGCAATCTTAATAAGATCAGCCTGGGTACCTTGGATGGGCGCATTCACAGCCATACGCTCAGCCGCAGCCTTGATGTAAGGGATTTTTGATTTAATCCCCTCAAAGTATCTTCTGCGACCAAAGAAGGTTTTGGTAAATCCAAGCCTCTCTACTTCCACTTTCATTTTGTCTATATATTCAGCTAAACCTCCAAATTGATAGAAATACGCATTATAAAAATCCATAGCCGTTTTTCTATCAGTCTTTAAGTTGGCTTGCAGAGCATTTACTCCCATACCATAAAGAATTCCAAAATTTATAACCTTGGCTTTCCGGCGCATTTCCTTGTCTACTTTATCTTCCGAAACCATAAACACTTTGGCTGCCACCGCAGTATGAATATCACTGCCAGTTTTGAAAATATCAATCAAAGTTTGGTCGTCTGAAAGAAAAGCGGCAATCCGCAACTCGATTTGAGAATAATCCAACCCCAACAAAGTACTGCCCTTGGGAGCAATGAAGGCTTCTCTAATAGCTCTGCCCCGCTCAGTGCCAATTGGAATATTCTGCATATTTGGATTTTCAGAAGACATGCGGCCAGTGGTACTACCAGTTTGAATAAACCTGGCATGTAGCCTAGAATCTTTGTCGACTAGCTTAGGAATTGGTTTGATATAAGTTGAGATCAATTTCGAAAATTCTCGGTATTCCAATATCAGTGGCACAATGGGATGCAAATCTTTCATTTTTTCCAACTCTGATTCGCGAGTAGATTTGGCTCCAGTAGAAGTCTTTTTCTGATTTTTGACACTAAGTTGCAACTTATCAAACAAAATATCTCCCAACTGCTTGGGGGAAGAAATATTGAACTCTACTCCAGCCAACTGCCATATCTTTTTCTCCAGACTCAAAAGTTCTTTGGAATATTCTTTGTCCAATTTTTTCAAATACTCTTGGTTTATCAAGATGCCGTGACTTTGCATCCTCTGCATCAATGGTATCAGAGGCTTTTCTATATTTTCAAAAACTTCTGCCACTTGCCTCCTCTGGAGTTCTGCCAAAATCATTTCCCTCGATTTCTCAAAATCTGTCTTGTTGGTAAAGTTGTATATATCTTCCAAAGTAGGATCAGTTTTATTTGAATCTATTACCCAAAGAGCCACTTTGGTCTCTTCTAATTGCTCTGGATCTATTTTTTTATCTGTATCCGATATCTTAGAACTTTCTTTTATACCCAAAACCTCATCTAGTCTTTTAGACATATTTCTAAATTCAAATTCTGCAAATATTTTCCTCGCCTCTTCTGTATTTATAGACTCTCGCCACTTGGCTCTCGGTAGTTCAAAGTCTATTGGCGCATCGCGCCTAATAGTAGCCAACATTTTGCTAAATCTGGCTTCTTCCTCGCCATTTTTCAGAAGTTCTATAATTCTTTCTTTGACTCCTTTGTCTTGGAGCTTTTGAGGATTTTTCTTTAGAATTTTATAAATCTCCTCAATAGTGCCAAAATTTACAATCAAATCTGTTGCTGTTTTCTCCCCTATCCCTGGAATCCCTATGATGTTGTCCGACGGGTCACCCCTGAGACCTTTATAATCTGGCAGAAGCTCTGGTTTAAAACCAAATCGCTCTTTCACCCCCTTCTCATCATATAAAATAGTATCGTTTAAACCCTTTTTTAAAGTATAGACTTTAACCTTTTCATTATCTACAAGTTGCATGGTATCCATGTCTCCTGAGGCAACTATTATTTCTGTTTGTTTGTTTTTGAGTTTCTCTACAATAGTGCCCAAGATATCATCAGCCTCAAAACCTTCTTTGGAGTAAATGGGGATGCTCAAAGCGGCACAAACATCTCTAGACCTTTCTATCTGCAGTGCCAAATCATCATCTGTCTTGGCTCGGCCGGCTTTGTAGCCTTCATAAACTTCATGCCTGTAAGTAGGTTTGGGCAAGTCATACGCGGCCACAATGTAGTCTGGCTCTAAGTCAGAAGCAATTTTAAAAATCATAGAGACCAACCCATACAGGGCTCCAGTTGGCTCTCCTTTACTGGTAGCAAAATCTGGTAGAGCGTGGTAGGCGCGGTGAATAATAGCGTGCGCATCAAGCAATACTAATCTTTCTTTGGCTTTCTCCGCCTTCTTTGGCATGCTCAAATCTTACCACAATGTCTGGTTTTACCACTTCGGCCACTTTTTCTGGCCATTCTATGAATATTATGTTTTGAGAGTCTTGCAGAATTTGAGTCCAGCCGAGTTTCAAGAGCTCCCGGCCATTCTCTAGCCTGTAAGCATCTATATGTATCGAGCGTTTAAAAAAAGTTGGGGGTGAGGTAGAATAAATTTTCATGATTACAAAAGTAGGGCTCTGGATAGTTTCTTTGATGCCAAAAGCTTCTGCCACATATTTCATAAAAGTAGTCTTACCTACCCCAAGCTCTCCGTGCAACCCTACCACCAAAGCTTGACCTTCTTTTGGTTTTAAACTTTTTACAAAATCACCCGCAATTTTTGCAGTTTCTTCTGTTGAATTAGAAACGTATTCCATTTTTAGAGTATATCAAAAAGGCGGAGTCTCGCGACCCCGCCTTGCTCCCATCAAGGAGTTACTGCAGCATACCTGGTCGGATAGTCATTTCCTCAGCTCGAACTCGCGAGCCATCCGGATAGATGTAAAAGTTCCGACTATACATCCGGCCTGTAAAACAGCCGGTAGTATTGGAGATGCAGCGACTCACCACCGTCACTACAACCTCGTACTGGTTGAAAAATGCCGAGAACTGCTCTGCTATCGAGCCATGTGGCTCGATTAAGAGCAAGCGCATTTCTTTGGTCTCTTGATTCTTGGCCATTTTCGGCTGGCCATTTAGTCGAACCTCCAAATACCCCTCCGTGTTGTTGTTAATAACTACTGTAAGGAGAGGCTGGGGTGCCAAAGGCTGCACAGCAGTCCGTAAGACCTTCCACCCACCACCAGAACTGGTGCTATGGGTAGTGGCACATCCGCTCGTGAGCACCACGAGCAAAATCAGCATTATATTTTTCATAGATCAAGTCTCCTGCTCTATATTATACTCTTATTTATCAAAATGTCAAGTAACACACTCTTACCCGCCCTTCGTATAACTCAGGGTCGACCTCCCTCTTAGTAAGAGGGAGGTGTCCCGAAGGGACGGAGGGAGTGTGTTATAATTTCCCTATGATTGACTTCAATGAAGACAAGCAAAAGCGTAAGCTTGTGGAACTTCGAAGTGCTGAAGAAGAAGGCTTGGCTGAAGCCATGTCTCACAAACATACTCTCCCCTACATTGACCTTTCTATTACTCCTATAAACATAGATGCCTTGAGAGTAGTGAAAGAAATTGACGCCCGAGAAGCGAGCCTGGCTCCCTTTAATATATTGGATAAGCGCATTTCTCTAGGAGTGATCGCTCCTGAAAATGAAAAGACTTTAGAAATAATAGACAACCTAAAACTCAGAGGCTACAGCCCAATCATCTATATCGTCTCTCACCAAAGCCTGGAAAAAGTGTGGGCTAGATACAAAGATCTTTCTTATTCTCTTGAGACCAAAAGTGGGGCTCTAGATATTTCAAACGAAGAAATAGAGGAGTTGATACACAATGTCAAAACCGTTGAAGAAATCAAAAATTCTATAGAAACAGTCATTGCCCAGAAGAAAAGCTATCGTATATCCAGAATTCTTGAGATTATTTTGGCTGGTGCCATCTCTATGGATGCTTCTGATATCCACATTGAGCCAGAGGAGAGCGCAGTCAGGCTGCGCTATAGGCTAGATGGCGTTTTGAACGATATTTTGGATTTTAATCACGAAACATTTAATTTACTACTCTCTCGTATCAAACTGATCTCTAATTTGAAATTAAATCTCAAAGACAAAGCTCAAGATGGCCGCTTTAGTATAAAAATAAAGGATCAGGAGATAGAAATCCGAACTTCTTTGTTACCCGGCTCTTACGGAGAATCAGTAGTACTGCGAGTGTTGAACCCAAATGCCATCTCCGTACCTTTGGAAGAATTGGGTATAAACCCAAAACTCTTGCAAATCCTGATGCATGAGTTGAAAAAGCCAAATGGTATGATTTTAAACACCGGCCCGACTGGTAGCGGTAAGACCACTACCCTCTATGCTTTTCTCAAGAAAATATATTCTTCTGATATAAAAATAATTACTATAGAAAATCCAGTAGAATATCACCTCAAGGGAGTGGTGCAGACCCAAACTGATGATGGAAAAGGTTATACTTTTTTGGAAGGACTTCGCTCTGCTTTGCGTCAAGACCCAGATGTGATTATGGTTGGTGAAATTAGAGATACAGAAACAGCGGAGATCGCCGTGAATGCCGCCTTAACCGGGCACCTAGTGTTCTCTACCCTACACACCAACAATGCAGCTGGCACCTTTCCTCGTTTGATTGATTTGGGAGTGAACCCAAAAGTAATCACTTCTGCTATAAATATTGCTATGGCCCAAAGATTGGTCAGGAAACTTTGTAATAACTGCAAAAAGAAGGCAACCGCTACCGAAAGAGAAAATAGTATTGTCAAAAAAACCCTAGAGAGTATAAAAGACAAGGATTATTTAAAAAATATAGACAATACCAATATATTTGAAGCAGTTGGTTGTCAGATTTGTAATTTTACTGGCTTTAAAGGCCGGACCGGAATATATGAAGCTATCTTGGCAAATGAGAAAATAGAAGCAGTGGTGAAAGAAAATCCAAGCGAAAGAGAGATCGACCGAGCGGCTCTAGACCAAAATATTTTAAATATGAAGCAAGATGGGGTTTTGAAGATCCTGCAAGGTGTTACTTCATTTGAAGAACTAGGAAGAGTAATTGATCTAGATTAAGAGAAAACAAAAGTTATACACATTTCTGATTGATTAAGAATATTGGTTGTGAATAATGGGAAATAGATCAATAATGTTAGAATCAAAGCTATAAATCTCTAAGCGGCACTTTTGATACTTGTATCAAAAGCAAAAAATTATTCTGAGGATGATACTAGCCACTCTTAAAAAGAGTACCGGTATGTCCTTGATGTAATTTCTAAAGTCCCACTGAAGGTCCCCGCCGCTTAGAGATTTATGGCCTCGATTGCCAAGAGAGTGTAAGATTCAACTAATGGAGAGTATAGCACAAAACAAAATTCATGTCAAGTAAACCTAATATAGAAAATTTAGAAGAAGAATCCAATTCTTTAGACCAAACACTTAGGCCTAGCAAATGGAATGACTACATTGGCCAAGAAAATATCAAAAAGAATCTTCAAATCCTTCTGGAAGCTGCCAAAGAACGCTCTCATACACCAGAGCATTTACTTTTCTATGGCCCCCCTGGGCTCGGTAAAACAACCTTGGCCCATCTTATTGCACGAGAGACCGCAAGTCAAATGAAATCTACCTCCGGTCCGGCCATAGAACGAGTTGGAGACCTAGCTTCCATCCTTACCAACCTCTCTCCTGGAGACATCCTTTTTATAGACGAGATTCATAGGTTGAACAAAAACATTGAAGAGGTGCTCTACCCAGCCATGGAATCTCGTAGTTTGGATATTATTATTGGTAAAGGGCCCTCTGCCAGAACTATCGCTCTGGAACTACCCAACTTTACTCTAGTAGGAGCCACTACCAGAGTAGCCATGCTCTCTTCTCCCCTACGTTCCAGGTTTTCTGGTGGAGTATTTAGACTTGAGTTTTATAAACCAGAAGAAATTGTAAAAATTATCGAGCGTTCAGCAAATATTTTGGGTATAGAATTGCAAAAAGAAGCGGCTCTCTCTATTGCCAAGCGTAGTCGCTTCACCCCACGCACCGCCAACTATTTATTAAAAAGAGCTCGCGATTACGCTCAAGTCCACAAAAAGGAGCTGACCCCAGAGTTGGTGGGAGAAGCTTTTGATCTTTTGGGTATTGACGAGAAAGGGCTTAATCAATCTGACCTTAACTTATTGGAGACTATTGCCAAAAAGTTTGCTGGCGGCCCAGTCGGCCTCAACACCTTAGCGGCAGCCCTGTCTGAAGAAGAAGCCACTATTGAAGAATTCAACGAACCATATTTGATGCAGATAGGATTTTTGGAACGCACTCCTCGTGGCCGTACTCTAACCAAACTGGGCTACACTCATCTTGGGCTAGAATTCCCAGAGGAAAATCAGGACAAATTATTGTAATATAGTTCACATGTCAGGACATAATAAATGGTCAAAAATTAAGAATAAGAAAGCGGTTACCGATGCTTACAAAGCCAAAGTGTTTGGTAAACTGGTAAAAGCTGTCACTTTGGAATCTAAAAAAACTAAGGGGGATATAAATTCTCCTGGGCTTAGAACCGCTATTGAGAAAGCTAAGGCAGAAAATGTGCCTTCTGATAATATTGACCGTGCTATTCGGAAAGGCCTAGGGGGCGAAGCGGGAGAAGCAGAAAGGATCATTTATGAAAGCTATGGCCCTGGAGGTTGTGCACTTATAATAGAAGCCCTTACAGAAAACAGAAACAAAGCGTCTCAAGAGATCAAACACATCCTTTCAAAGAATGGGTTTGAGCTTGCCGCCCAAGGATCAGCTTTGTGGGCATTTAACCACTCCCCTTCTGGAGAATGGGCTCCAAATAGCCCAATGCAAATTTCTAGAGAAGACGGCGAAAAACTTTCTATTCTTATAGAAGAACTAGAAGATAATGAAGAAGTCCAAGAAGTCTACACAAACGCAGAGTAGAGTATTAGGAGTTGATCCAGGCTATGGTCGCATTGGTTTTGCCATAATAGAAAAAGTGGCCGGCAAAGAAACTTTGATCCACTCGGAATGTTTTGAAACTAGTGAGAAGCTGCCACACTTCGAGCGACTAGCTCTGGTAGCCGAGCGAACCAAAGAATTGTTAGAACAGTTTGGCCCCAATAAAGTTGCGGTAGAAACTTTACTTTTTAACAAAAATGTAAAGACAGCCATCAAAGTAGCAGAGGCTCGAGGGGTAGTTTTGGCAGAAATAGCCAAGAAAAATATCGCTCTCTCAGAATACAACCCCAATGAAATAAAACTTTCAATCACTGGTTATGGCCGATCAGATAAAAAGCAAATTATAAATATGGTGAGTAAAATGATTAAAATAGAAAAGCAAATAAAACACGATGACGAATATGATGCTATTGCCACAGCTCTGACTTGTTTGCAACACTTAAATTATCCACAGAAAAGATTTTAAAATTTGCAAAACGATTTACAATTTTGTATAAACTTAAATATTAAAAATAATTTTTAAATATGTCCGACGACGAAATAAAAAATGAAGATGCAGAAGGAGAAGACAAAGAAGTCGACCTTTCTGCTATAGAAAGTGAAGATGAAACTTTAGGAGATCATCCACATCCAGCTATGGGCAGTGAATTGGAGGGAGAAGAAACTTTTGGGGATGAGGAGGAAGACGATGATGAGGAAGATGATTTTGGAGAAGATGGGGAAGATAGCAGCTATTAGTTTGGAACTATTTGAATAAAGGTCTTCTTGCCTATTTTAAGCTTTCTTGGAGACTCACCTACCACCTCGTTTACATCATTTATCTTTGAGTTAAGTGCGAAATCAAATACCGCTCCGTCGTCTACAAGACGGCGGATTTCTGTTTTAGAAGAAGCTAGGCCATTTGCCACCAAGACATCCACCAATTTCTCCATCTTATCTGCATTTATTATTTGAGCATTCTCCGGAAACTCTCTTTTACTAAAAGTATTTTCAAAATTTTCTAAAGCTACTTCTGCTTCTTTTTCATTATTAAGTTGACCAACAATAATAGAGGCTACTCTTTTTTTAAGTTCTAAAGGATTTTTACTTATATCAAAAGAATTAATCTCTTGCATTGGTATATCAGTCAAAAGAGTAAACAAAGGAATTATAGAATCATCACTAAGAGCCATAATTTTACCAAACAAATCAGTTGGGCTATCTGTAAGGGCTATTACATTACCCTCACTTTTACCAATTTTAACCCCCTTAGAATCAGCAAGGAGTGGCAGTGTCATTACAAACTTTTCTTTATTTCTCATTGCCTTCATCAAAGTCCTGCCAGCAAGCATATTGAAAGTTTGGTCGGTACCACCGATTTCCAGATCTACATCCATAGCCACCGAATCATAACCTTGCAAAAGAGGATACAAAAATTCTCTCATGTTTATAGACTCCCCCACCTTCATACGCTCTTGAAACATATCCCTCTCAATTAATTGCTGAACTGAAAAATTTTGAGCGATTTCCAATATTTCTATTTTAGTTAACTTATCCAACCAATCACCGTTGTACATTATTTTTACAGGATTGGACCCATCAAAACGGACGATTTTTGAAGCTTGATGAATATAGTCTTTGGCGTTTTCTCTCAATTCATCGCGAGTAAAAAACTTTTCTCTAGTTTTCTTCTTACCAGAAGGATCGCCAGCTTGACCAGTACCATCTCCTATAAGGAAGATTACTTCGTGGCCCAAATCTTGCCATTGCCTGTGTTTACGCAAACCAACCATGTGGCCAATGTGTAATTTGTCTCCAGTGGGATCAAAACCTTGATATAGACGAAGTTTCTTACCACTCAACAAAAGATCTTTGAGAGTTTCTTTGCTTGGATAAATTGTAGCTACCCCCCTTGTTAAAAGTTCATCTATTTTCTCTTCCATAATATAAAACTCTACCATAATGCCTGGATTTTTTGTATAATCCTCTAAGTGGCCAGCTTAAAGTATTTATATAAAACCCACAAACAAGGAATCAAAACCCTAGCCATGGTTTTGAGTGGTTTAGGAGTGGTGGTTCTTTCTTTGATCATCCTTTGGACTACTACTTTCAAGGTTCCCTCCCTAGAGTCCATACAAGAGCGCAGGGTAAGCCAATCTACCAAAATTTATGACAATACTGGCAAAATCCTCCTCTATGACGCTGGGCAAAATATCCGCCGAAGCATTATCCCCCTCGATCAAATCTCAAAGAATATTCAGAATGCCACTATTTCTATAGAAGATAAGAACTTTTATAACCATCACGGTGTACAACCACTTTCTATGATAAGAGCGGTTTTGGTCAATGTCTTGTCACTTAGTTGGAGTCAAGGAGGGTCTACCATCACCCAACAAGTAGTTAAAAACTCTATTCTTACCAACAATAAAGATATTTCAAGGAAGTTGAAGGAGATAGTGCTTTCTTTAAAATTGGAACAAATTCTTTCAAAAAACGAGATTCTTTCTATGTATTTAAATGAAATTCCTTATGGTGGCAATATTTATGGGGTAGAAGAGGCTAGTGAAAGCTTTTTTGGTAAGAAAGCCAACGAGGTTGATTTGGCCGAAGCCGCCTACCTTGCCGCCCTACCCCAAGCCCCAAGTTATTACTCCCCCTATGGGTCTCATACCGATAAATTGGAGGACAGAAAAAATTTAGTATTGAAAGAAATGCTGAACAACAAGTATATTACCGAGGATGAATATAATACAGCCAAAGGAGAAAAGGTAAATTTTGTCCAAAAGGGTAACTCTGCCATCAAAGCACCCCACTTTGTTTTCTATGTAATAGATTATCTCAAACAAAAATATGGGGAGGATATCTTAACCACTGGGGGTCTCAAGGTGATTACCACTCTTGATTATGATTTGGAATCAAGAGCAGAAGCTATCACTAAGAGCTATGCTTTAGAAAATAAACAAAAATTCAACGCTTCAAATGCGGCCATGGTAGCCATTGATCCAAAAACAGGTGGTATTCTTACTATGGTTGGTTCCAGAGATTATTTTGATCCAGATATAGATGGTGCATTCAATGTTACCACCGCCAAAAGGCAGCCTGGTTCTACTATAAAACCTTTTGTCTATTCAGAGGCTTTTTTGAAGGGCTACACCCCAGAAACAGTGTTGTTTGATGTAAAGACTCAATTTTCAAGCAGTTGCACACCCGATAACACAACCAGTGATAATGGTTGTTATTCTCCAAATGATTATGATGATCAGTTTAGAGGACCAGTGACCTTGCGTAGCGCCTTAGCCCAATCCTTAAACATCCCTTCGGTAAAAGTCTTGTACCTAGCAGGCCTCAGTGATTCTATCAAACTAGCTCGTGATATGGGGCTTAAAAGTCTTTCAAATAAGGGGGACTACGGCCTTACCTTAGTACTGGGAGGTGGTGAAGTAACTCCCCTTGAAATGGTGTCTGGTTACGGAGTATTTGCCAACGAAGGAATACGGGTAGAGCCAACTCCAATAATAGAAGTCGACGATCCCCAAGGCACCGTGTTGGAAAAAATAAACCCAGCTCCCAAACAAGTTTTGGATAAAGAGGTAACTTTAAAAATAAGTAGCATCCTATCAGACAATGTGGCCAGAGCCCCCGCTTATGGACAAACTTCGGCTCTTTATTTTGCCAATAGAGATGTAGCGGTAAAGACTGGTACCACCAACGACTACAGGGATGCTTGGATCATGGGGTATACTCCTTCCATCGCGGTAGGAGCTTGGGCTGGAAACAATGACAACACCCCAATGGAGAAGAAGGTGGCGGGGCTCATTGTGGCTCCAATGTGGAGAGCTTTTATGGATCAAGTTTTGGCCAAATACCCAGATGAAAAATTTGAAGCTCCTATAGTAGAAGATGGCCTCACATTGAAGCCAGTTATGCGGGGAATTTGGCAAAACGGAGACTCGGAACTTATAGACAAGAGAACTGGCCAATCAGCCACAGATGCCACCCCAGTTGAAAATTTGGGAGAGAATTTAACAGGCGGAATCCATTCTCTATTATTCTGGGTAAACAGAGATGACCCACGTGGCCCTAAGCCAGTTGATCCAGCCAACGATCCACAGTTTAATAACTGGGAATTTGGGGTACAAAACTGGTTAAGGCAAAAGGGTATAAGGAATTAATTTTTCTATAGATTCTTTTCTGATTTGAATTTCGTTTTTGATAGTATGGTTACAATTTATTGATACCATTCTCTCTTTTATATTTACATCTTCTGGAGCAATATCTATACCCAATACAGACTTTAGAGCCGAACAAACCATTTCTTTTGAAGCAGAGTTGTTGCTATCCAACTTATTAAACTTCTCGAAATAGCTAGCTATATTAAACATTTTGTTTTATTGTCTGCTCCATTATCTATTCATTGGCATTACCAAGTAAAGAAAGCTTTTGTCTGCTGGCCCAGAGATCACCAGAGCCTTACCAGGGCCATTAAATTCTAATTTAATACTGTCTGAGAAAATGGATTGGAAGCAATCTGCTATATACTTTTGATTAAAACTCAACTCAACATCGTCTCCTTCTATGTTGGCTTTTATATTCTCCTTGAATTCACCTGTGTCGGTATTTTTTGATTCTATTGATATCAAACCCTTTGATTTGTTCACAACTATTTTAACTTTGTTTAAAGAGTCTGAGAATATATGTGAGGTTTTCAAAGACTCCAACAAATCAGCCTTAAGTAAGGTTGCAACAGTAGAAGAAGATTTTGGAACAATTTGGGTATAATCAGGGAAAGAGCCATCTATAAGCCTTGAAACTATATATACCAATTCAAACTCAAAAGATATTTGGTTTTTATCCAGCAAAATCTTAATATCACCTTTATAATCTTCAATGATTCTCAAAATTTCTGATATATTTTTGGCTGGTATTAATATTGGATTGAACTCAAAAACCTTATTGGTATGTATTTTTTTCTCAGCCAATCTAAAGGAGTCGGTAGAAACAAAGTTTAAATGGTTACCATCGTTGAATACATATACACTAGCCAATTCTGGTTTTATAGCTGACTGAGAGGCGCTATACCAAACAGATCGCAAACCGTTTTGTAAATCTTTAGAATTTATAATGATCTCATTATTTTCTTCAACCTTGGGGATACTTGGGAAGTCATCGTGGGGTAGGCATTTTATAACAAAATTATTTTTATTGGATGATATTTTCAAATTTCCCTCTACACTTTCAAATAAAATGTTTTCCTTCTCCCCCACTGAAGAAATAGCATTACTCAACAGGTTCCCTGGTACAGCCACCAAGCCAGAATCAATTATTTTGGTATTTATATTTATTTCTACACCCAAATCAAGATTGGTGGCTTTCAATAAGAGTGAGTTTTTTTCTTTATCAGCTTTTATATAAACACAGGAGAGCACTGGTAAAGTAAGATGTTTAGTAGAAACCTTTGATAACTTCTGTATATATTTATCTATATTGTTTTTTGTAATTTCAAATTTCATGTTAAGTATATAGCTGTTTAAATTGTGGATTTCTATTAAAACTTTATTTTTAAATGGTTTTTAATTAATTTGAGTTGTTTGTAACTGTGGATTATTTGGGTATTGGTGTGGGTAATTTAACTAACATTTTTTTATTCACATATTATCCTATTATTGATCTTATCTCTTGAATTTCTCTTGAAAGCAATGAATCTGATTTTATTTCTTTTTTAATCTTTTCACATGAATGTATTACTGTAGTATGATCTCTACCACCTAGCTTATCTCCTATTGATGGGTAAGAAATATTGAAATCTTCCCTTAGTATATACATTATTACTTGTCGTGGTTTTATAATCTCTTTTTTTCTAGTTTTTTCATATATATTTTCTTCTTCTATTTTGTAAAAATCAGAAATTATTTTCACTACTTCTTTATAAGACAATGATTTTTTGGGTTTTATAGTATTTTTAACAATTTCTTTGACTTCGTTTATGTTTAAACTCCTCTTTTTCAGCTCTATTTGGCAGATTATTGAATTTAAAACACCCTCAAGCTCTCTTATGTTGCTATTTATAGAATCTGCCAAAAAATCACTAATTTCTTGCTCAATGAAGAACCCAAAAGAAGAGCATTTAGATTTTATAATAGCCACCCTAGACTCATGGTCAGGGGCTGGAATATCTACTGTCATTCCAGAGCCAAACCTTGATTTGAGCCTATCTTCAAATCCTAAGATAAAATTTGGGTGTTTATCTGCAGAAAAGACTATTTGTTTGTTGCTATCCTTCATTATATTGAATAAATGGAATAGTTCTTCTTGGGTCTTTTCTTTTCCTGACAAAAACTGGACATCATCCATTATTAATAAGTCATACTTTCGGTATTTTTCTTTAAATTTGTTTATATTGTTGGCCAAAACAGAGTTAACAAAATCCATCTGAAACTTTTCAGAAGTTATATAAAATACCTTTTTGGTTGGATTTTGAGCTTTGATAGCGTTGCCAAAAGCTTGGATAAGGTGGGTTTTTCCATGACCACTGTTGCCATAAACAAATAAAGGGTTATAAACCAACCCCAAATTGTTCATGGCGGCTTGAGAGGCGGCGAAAGCCAGTTCGTTAAAGGGGCCAACTACCAATGATTCAAATGAGTATCGAGGATTTAGATTGTCCTCTCGATTTACATAAAATTCTCCTAAGGGTAGCTCTCTGGTGTTGGGTGTTGCTTGTTTAGTTGGAATAAACTGATTTTTTGGCTTCTCCTCCTTGGATATAAGGTACTCTAAACCATGGATTGAATCAGAAACTTCACGTAAAGACTTCAAAATTGGGTTATGGAACTTTTTATAAAGCCATTCTTGGACGAAAGTATTAGGTACAGATAGATAGACTACTCCTCCATCAAAATGAGATATGTGAGTACCGGTAAACCATGTGGCAAAGTTGGCCTTGGAAACAACTTTTTCCATTTCGGACAATACTTTTTCCCATAGTTCTTTGGTGTCCATATCGAACATTATATACAAACTAATAAATTGTGGAACTTGTGAAAAAAGTTCTTTTTGTTTATAATGTGTGTATAACATGTCAACAACATACCAACCTAAAAAAAGGAAGAGAGCGAAGACCCACGGATTTTTGAAGAGAAACTCTACTAAAAATGGTAAAAAGGTCTTGAAGAGTAGAAGAAGAAAGGGAAGAAAGAAAATTTCTGTCTAAAATATGCTTAAAACAAGCCGTAGAATAGGAAGGGGGGTCTTTCCTACAACAAAGCCAGATCTTTTTTTGTCTGGCAAGTTTTTTAACCTATCTATCTACAAATTGGGTTCAATTTCCAAATTTTCCTTCTCAGTGTCAAAAAAGATTAGCAAGAGCGCTGTTTTGCGCAATAAGTTGCGCCGTTTAGGTTATGGGGCTGTACAAGAGTTGTTAAAAGATGTAAAACCTGGATTTTTAGTAAGGTTTTCTATCACTACTTTGGCTAAATCAGTAAAAGAAACAGAACAAATGAAAGATGAAGTAAAAATTCTCTTAAACAAAGCGGGTGTGCTAATATAGTGCTTATAATAAGTTTAATTAAATGATTTCTTTTTTAAAAACCGTTATCTATATCCCCCTCTACAACTTTCTAGTAGTTCTTTTAAATATTGTGCCCAATGCTGGAGTGGCCGTCGTTGTGCTTACTTTGATTATAAAGGTTATTTTGTTCCCTTCTGCCAAGAAGATGGCTATTACCCAGGTGAGAATGAGAAAAAATGACCAAGAACTAAAGCAAATTCAGGAAAAGTATAAAGATGACAAGCAGGCCCAAGCAGTTAAAGTAATGGAGTTTTATAAAAAATATGACATAAACCCGTTCTCCAGTTTTTTTATTTCCATCATTCAAATACCGATCATTTATTCTATTTATAGGATATTTATGACTTCGGGTTTGCCAAACATTGACACTTCTTTGGTTTATAAATTCTTGCCCCACCCCAACAATGTCTCAATGATGCTTTTAAACCTAGACATATCACAAAAGAGCATTGTTCTAGCTCTCATAGCCGCTTTCTCTAGCTATCTTCAAATGCATCTTTCTCCTATGAATGCCCCTACCCCAACCGGTTCAAAGGACGACTTGTCTAAAATGATGACCAATCAAATGAAGTATACTCTGCCTATAATAGTATTTTTGATCTCTTGGAAGATATCGGGAGTTATAGCTATATATTGGATTACTATGAATGTAGCCGGCTTGGTGCAGGATTATATTATAAAAAAGAAGTATTTAAGGTTGGAGGTTTAATAACCACAAAAAGCCATCTATCTTGTTGGTAAATATTGCAGACTTACCATTAGGAGATATTTGTAAGTTGGTTACATCAATCTTTTGCCCAGACTCTTTTGAGAAGTCAGTATTTATGAAATAAATATTGTTTTGAGTATTGATCTGTTCCAAATAATCTTCTGTGCTCACTACCCCTTTGTACCAATCATCTGGATAAGTGCCCACACTCCAACCTTTTGGTATAGCGCAATAAATAATAGAGGTGGAATTTGGAGCCCAAGCACACTTATCTGAAAAAGTATTTATATCCAAAGGTTCTGGAGAACCAGTTTTTGAATCTAAAAGGTATGCTTTTTCTCCTCCCCCACCCAATGAGGCAATGAAGAGGTTTTTGGAATTTTGAACATTTACTTTAAGGCCCAAGCCAGATCCAAAACTAGTCAAAGACTTGGTGTTTGGGTTGAAAAAATAAGCAAAACTTAAAGTCTCACCACTGGGTTTGGTTTGTAGAAAGATTTTGTCTGGCGCAATCCAACTTATTAGCCATTCTTTTAGAGGACTAGAGTAAATATTTGTAGCGTTAGTACCGTCTGGGTTGCTTATAAACCAATCAGACCCAGTGCCACTGTAGGTGTAATAAAATATTTTCTTACCATCAGGACTTATGGCAATTTCTTGGATACCGGTAGGTAGTTTGGAGATAGCGGTATTGTAAGCGGGGGTACTGCTACCTGTTCTTTTTAAATTAACAAAGCTTGTGTCTATTATTTCACTGTTTGTTTCTATACTCTGGGCTAGGAAGCCGCTTGCGTTCGGTAACCAAAAAGCCTTTATAATTTTAGGCAAAGTGGTGTTGGTAAGCCTCTCTACCATAAGAGAGTCAGATTTGGCCTCATAAACATTCCCGGTCCCCTTCTCGACAAATCTAACTACAGAGGTACTTCCAGTGTTCCAAACAATACTACCAGCCACGGGCTCTCTAGATATCTTACGAAGCCTTGGTATAGAAGAAGTATTGTTGCTTTGGGTGGTGTAGCTTGTAGAACTGGCAGAGTTGGTGTTTGTTGCCCCGTTTTCTCCAGCAGTAGAGCTTGCCGTATATTGCTCAGTATTAGAATTTGGAGAAGAGTTTCCAAATGGGAAGAAGTTTTTAAATGAAAAACCAATAGATGAATCTGGCGCTCCCCCACTTTGCTTACCAGACAAGAAGAATAGCCCAGCAACTGCTATCACCAACACTATTCCTCCAATTAAAACAATCTTTTTGGTCATAGTTTATTTACATGTATTAGCTGTGCAATCTACGGTATGGAAATGGGCTCCGTTAGTATCAGAATTGACACTAATATAAGAAGCCGGAACACCTTGGTTTATCAAAGTCGTCTTTTCACCATCAGTTTTTACTTCGTAAGTGGCCTTCATTCCAGCATTTGAAGCCGCTATCGCAAAGTTTTTAATATTAGTTGCTGTTGGGTTTGTCAGCCTAACGTCAACACAAGTTCCATTCACATGACAAACACTAGAATGACACTGAGTGGTTTGATTGGACTGACATAGGGGCCAACTATCATTCATGCCCGCCGCATCAGTGATAACCCAGTTTAAACTCGAAGGAATTTGGTTGCTGAGTAAATTGAGTTCTTGAGTAGTACCACCGGTTAATTTACCACCAGGATTTTTTACTGTTAGGTTAGAGGGAATTTCTAGACAATTTGGGCAATCATTTAAGCCCGATAATGTGCCTCCGCCAAACCTGTTGGCAATAGTGGCTTGGTCTATAGACAAATTAAAAGAAAGAATATTTGGGTTAATGGTGTTTAGTATAAGCCAAGCCCCAATAACAAAAACCAGTGCAATCAAAGAGTCCTGAATTCTCTTTTTGCCATTTGCTTTTTTACCTACGGCTTCAGCGGTAATATAAGTAAACCCACCGTAAATGATATTTAGTACTGCAATTAGGCCTGAAATACCCACCAGGAGCTTGAAACCACCCTCCACATAGCTCTTTATGTCAGTAACGGTCTCTGTACTGCCGCTAGAGCAGTCTTCGCTTTTGTTGACACAAGGCAGAGGGGCCAAGAGAGTATAGTCGCCACTAGCGGCCTTTAATTTGAGTGTAATACAAAAGAAGAGCGGTAAGATGAGTAAGGTAGATAAAATTATGGCACTAAATCTTTTCATTTATTAATTTCCTTTATCAAATTGTATCACTAATTTGTTTTCTGCTTCCTGCAGTATTCTTAGAGAATTGTCTATGGTAAGTGAAAGCAAGGACTCTCCCTTACTATCTTCTGGTTTCCTAAACACTGCTGTCCTAGAGTAGGTTAGGTTGGGAATACTGTTTCCGTTGAGGGTCCAGTTGTAAGTGACTCTGTTTCCACTGTCTCTGGTCAAAAAATATGGTGCTCCCAGTACCTGAAGTTCTGGTTCTGTTAGGGGGTAAGGGTTGGTAAGGGTGCGGTCAAGAATTATGCCGTAATAAGGGTCAATTTTGTAAAACAAAAGCTCTGGCTCGTGGGTTGGGATAGTGACATGTGCATCAGCTGTAGTATTGGTGGTAGGATCTGTAACTACTACATTTATATTTTCATTCTGGCCTGTCACAGAGCCGTTTAAAAGAAGAGTGTTTTTGCCGAGGCCAGATTGATCTTGAAAATCTACAGAATCATTGGACCAATTAAAGATCAAATCACCGTCCTTTAACTTACTGGAGCCAAAAGAAAAGTTTGGGATAGCCACTACCTTTAACCTACCTTGTGGGGGATAGAGAGTCTTGCCTTGATAAAAAGGTGGTACATAAGAATCAGCTTCCCAAATCAAATCTACTCCCGCTGGACTGATGCCAATTTTCTTTGTAAAGGAAGTGCCATTAGTAAGAGTAATGTTGGCCTCGATGTTTATGAGTTTGCTATCAGAACCAGCTTGGAATGGGTAACTTGTAAGGCCAAACCCTTTGGCCACGGCTTTACCATCTTTGGACCAAATAATGTAAGCAGAGGACAGGTCGGCGGTATACAAAGAAAGAGAAACCGTAAATTTCTGATTTGGTTTTGGATAGTTAGGGTTAATAGCGACTGAAATCTCGTTTTCTAGAGCGTTTGGAATATTTATGTTTTGAGCATTAGCAAAGAAAGGTAAACAGCTTAAAATTAGAAAAAAAGTAATTATCTTTCTCATCCCTTATATTTTACCCGAAAATCCAATTGCCGTCTTCTTTCATTATGCTCCTAGCTGTTAATACCACCGCTACAGTAAGTTCTGGTAAGGCATCTACCGCCGGTATTAGGCCTACTATAGCTTGAGCAATCCAGGCCCCGAGCACGTCTGGCTTTTTGGCAAAACTCACTCCTAGGATTTTAAACCATAGCCAAAATAGAAAATCAGCACCTACAGATATAAAAGGACTGACAACTTCCCCTATTACAAACAGATCTAGCACCAGTTCTATCAAATCTATGCTGCCAGCGGCGATGCATAATGCCCAAAACATCCAATGTTTGATTCTAGGTTTCTTTTCTTCTTGCATTATTTAGCATTATTTTGATCTTCAAGTTCTCGGCGAGCTTTCTTGATAGCCAAAACCTGGGAAGGGTCGGAAGTAATGATTTGGTCCTCAGTGTAAGAAGCGATTATTTTGATAGCCACGTGCTTCAGTCCAGCAAAGAAGATGCCCTCCCCTACATTTGACTCAAGCAACAAATACTTTTCCTCATCTGTCAGGTTAAAAGACTGCTGTAACTTGTCTATGGTAGTCGGTGATTGCTTGAGCAATATTTGGATAGAAGAGTTGGTGACAATAGGTAAGCCGTAAGGTGATTTGAGAAAGTCATCTACATCTTGAGTGATAGTGGCTACTCCTAAGAAATATTTTCTACCTCTTTTGGCCAAAGAAAGCAAGAATGATGCAGTATCTTCTGATTTCATCATCCACCAAGCCTCATCAATCACCAAAAGTCTCTTCTTGATCTCTCTCCTGATGGCATTCCAAATGTAATGAGTGACTATATACATAGCTACAGACTTCAACTCATCCTCCATGTCTCTGATAGAGAAGACTACAAACTTTTTATTGATATCTATATTAGAAGGTTTGTTTATAAAGTTTGACCAAGTGCCGCGAGTATATTTTGAAAGACGCTGAGCCAAAGACTCTCCTCCCTCCATTCCACCAAGTACCAATTCAAAATCAGAAAGAAGTGGTGGCTCTACGTTTTTGAAGTCAGAGTCAGCGGTAATGTCTTTCAGGGCATAAGTTTCGGTAATAGCCCTATCTATAATAGCGTCTTCTTCTGGGGTAAGGCCCCCCAACATTATTCTAAAAAGCCCCACTAGATTTATGATTTGGCTGCGCAAAACAGCGGCGGCCGACTCATCTTCAGCTGGCACCGCTAGTTCAAAAGGGTTGATGTGGTGGTCAGAATTTAAGGAAATGTTGAAGAATCTCCCCCCTACTGCCTCTGCCATGTATTGGTATTCGTTTTCTGGGTCTATACACAAAACTTCGGTATCAAACATCAAAGTCCTCAAAATCTCTAGCTTGGTGCAGTAGGACTTTCCTGAGCCAGATTTGGCCAAAGTAACAGAGTTGTAGTTTTCAAGAGAAAATCTATCAAAAAGTACCAAAGAAGAGTTGTGCCTATTGATACCATACAAAATACCTTTATCAGAAGTGAGGTCAAAAGAGACAAATGGGAAAACACTTGAAAGAGGAGAAGAATTTATTTTGGAATGTACCAAAAGTTCATCTGTTCCTATGGGTAGTATGCTTTTAAAGCCTTGCTCTTGTTGGAAAAGGGCGGGCTTTACATATACTAGTTTGGATTCCAAAATTGATTTTATTTCTGATTCGGCTTTATCTAACTCCTCACTATTGTCTGCGTAAACAGATATATAAAGACCAACCTCAAACATTTTTTCTTGAGCTTGCATTAGCTCGTCTCGCAGGTTTTCCAAATCTTGATAGGCAGTATCAAGCATTGGGTCTCTCACCAACCCCTTTTCTTCTCTGACACTGATCTGGCTTTGCACTTCAGCCACCTTTTTTTGGAAAGAGCGGAGTATTTTGGAAGTTTCGAGTGGGTGAACAAATATGGAAATATCAAACATTTTATCCATATTAACTATTGGAGAGAACCAGCCTTCACCCAAAAATCGAGGGTAAGAAATGACAAAGAAGCTTCTAACCATCTTTTCTCCTAGATTTAGCTCTTTGGACTCTATTTTTAAAGCAGAAGGAGCCAAAATATCTCGGAGTTCTAAATTTTCCTTTCCAGCACATTGGGATCCTAAGCTTAGAATTCCACGTGGACAAGTTGTCGCG